>RCUH01000127.1_pt1 | contig 117542 bp, 95 predicted proteins | sample 2166191 | NCBI WGS metagenome assembly RCUH01 (sample SAMN09932848, study PRJNA488358) | compost metagenome | feature: garden; material: soil; isolation source: compost soil in an enriched community after 214 h of incubation | place: Germany: Experimental Botanical Garden Goettingen | collected...
GAGGCTTTGTAAGCACCGTTATACTCGGCTACTTCTTCACCCATTAAATATATAGTTTCGTCGCGACGCATTTCTTCGCTCATTGCTTCGCAAACTGCTTCCCTAAATTGTATCGTTCTCATGTAACTTGTATTTCCGTATTAATGAACTGCAAAAATAAAAATTTAAAATTATTAAATCGCCCAATATCCTTAAATAAATACTTTGTTAGCAAGTTGTTTATAAAACATTCGATATTCGCAATAATCAGGATTTTAAAGCCTGTTTTTTATCATAATATGATTTTATCATCGAAATCCTTAAAAAAACACTATTTGTTATGCGTGCATAGTTTTTTATTTGAATAAAAGTATTATTTTCGTAACGGAAAAATAATCAACTTTATAACTTTATAAAAATGAAAATATTAGTCTGCATCAGCCATGTGCCTGATACTACTGCAAAAATCAACTTCACCAACGGAGATAGCGAGTTTGACACTAATGGTGTACAATTTGTAATTAACCCTAACGACGAGTTCGGCCTTACTAGGGCAATATGGTTTAAAGAACAAGCGGGCGCAAACGTTACCGTTGTAAACGTAGGCGGTCCTGATGCCGAAGCTACATTAAGAAAAGCTCTTGCTATAGGTGCTGACGAAGCAATTCGTGTAAATGCAAATCCTACAGATGGCTTTTTTGTTGCAAAACAACTTGCCGAAGTAGTTAAAAATGGTGGTTATGATCTTGTAATTGCAGGAAAAGAATCATTAGATTATAATGGAGGAATGGTTCCTGGCATGCTTGCGGGCATCCTTGGATTTGACTTTGTAAACTCTTGCCTTAAACTTGATATTACCGGTACCGATGCAAAAGCGGTAAGAGAAATAGATGGTGGTAAAGAAACGCTTAGCGCAAAATTACCTTTAGTAATAGGAGGACAAAAAGGACTTGTTGAAGAAAAAGACCTTAGAATACCTAATATGCGTGGTATTATGCTTGCACGTCAAAAAGCACTAACAGTGCTTGAACCAGTAGCTGCAGCAAACACAACTAAAACGGTTAAATTTGAGAAACCGGCACCAAAATCGGCAGTAAAATTAATAAGCCCGGACAATCTTGATGAGCTTATTAACTTATTACATAACGAAGCTAAAGTAATTTAAGCGATAGATTTAAATCTTTCAATTTTTAATCTTTAAATTAAAACATCATGTCAATCTTAATATATGCTGAATCAGCAGAAGGTAAATTTAAAAAAACAGCTTTCGAGCTTGCTTCATACGCTAAAAAAATAGCAGGTGAAACAGGAACGTCAGTAACTGCCTTAACTATAAACGCTACAGATGCATCTCAACTTGCACAATATGGCGTAGACAAAGTACTTAATGTAAAATCTGACAAGCTTACAGCGTTTAACGCAAAGGCATTTGCCGATGCTATTAAACAAGCTGCTCAAAAAGAAAGCGCTAAAATAGTTTTATTCAATTCTACTACAGACAGTCTTTATATAGCGCCGCTTGTAGCTGTAGCACTTGAAGCAGGATATGCTTCAAACGTAGTAGCACAACCGATAAGTCTTTCTCCTTTCCAGGTTAAAAGACACGCCTTTTCGAACAAAGCATTTAGTGTTACAGAAATCACTACCGATGTAAAAGTTCTTGCGATTGGTAAAAACTCATATGGTGTATTCGAATCTCCGGTAAGCACTACTGAAGAAGAATTCACCCCATCATTAAACGACGGCGATTTTACTGTAAAAGTAGAATCATCAGAAAAAGTTACCGGAAAAGTAACTATCGCTGATGCCGAAGTAGTAGTATCTGGTGGCCGTGGTCTTAAAGGTCCTGAAAACTGGGGTATACTGGAAGATCTTGCAGCAGCATTTGGTGCAGCTACAGCATGTTCCAAACCGGTGTCTGACCTTGGTTGGAGACCTCACTCTGAACACGTAGGACAAACAGGAAAACCAGTAGCGGCAAACCTTTATATAGCAATAGGTATCTCAGGAGCTATACAGCACATTGCAGGCATCAACTCTTCAAAAGTAAAAGTTGTAATAAATACTGATGCTGATGCACCTTTCTTTAAGGTAGCAGACTACGGTATCGTAGGCGATGCTTTTGAAATTGTTCCTAAACTGACTGAAAAAATTAAAGCATTTAAGGCTCAAAACTCATAATTTTATTATAAATTGTGCCCACAAAAAGGGCTATCTGGCTATTGATAGTTTTATCTTTGCCTGGATAGCCTTTTTCTATTTACAGGAATAACCCTATGAGCTTAGTAAAACTTACTATTAAAGGGATCTCATACAGCCAAACACAAAATGGCGCGTATGCTTTGATCCTTAATGAAGTGGACGGAGAACGGAAACTACCTATAGTTATTGGTGCTTTTGAGGCCCAATCTATAGCTATTGCCCTGGAAAAAGAAATAAAACCACCCAGGCCGCTTACCCATGACTTATTCAAAAATTTTGCCGACCGCTTTGATGTTGTAGTTAAACAGGTCATTATCCATAAGCTTGTAGATGGCGTTTTCTTTTCCAGCATTATCTGCGAAAGAGACCGTATTGAAGAGATTATCGATGCCCGCACATCAGACGCTATTGCGTTAGCACTCCGATTTAACGCTCCAATTTTTACCTATAAAAATATACTGGACAAAGCCGGAATTTATCTTAAAATAAACCCTGAAGCTGATGCCGAAGGCAATATAAACCAACCTGATGATATACTTTCGGAACCGGAAACATTCGGTACAGAAACCGTTTCAGGCGAAGGATATTCTGCTTATAATTTACAGGAATTACACGAACTTCTAGAAGGAGCCGTGCAAAATGAAGATTATGAGAAAGCAGCAAAAATACGCGACGAAATATCAAAGAGAGAGAGTTAATTTTCGATTTGAAGCTTTTAAAATTTTAAATGCCTGTGGATAACTTAGTAAACAACTATAGTTCGAAACAGGCTTTTTTCATTTGATTTATTTTTAACTTGCATCGATTTCAAATCAACAAATTTTCAAATTATTCGGCATGAAGCAGTATCACGACTTAGTAAATCACGTTTTAGAAAATGGTGTACAAAAAGGTGACCGTACCGGAACGGGTACAAAAAGCGTTTTTGGCTACCAAATGCGTTTTGACCTTAGCGAAGGTTTCCCGATGGTAACAACCAAAAAACTGCACCTAAAGTCGATTATATATGAGCTGCTTTGGTTTTTAAATGGTGATACTAATATTGGCTACTTAAATGAGAATGGTGTAAAAATATGGGATGAATGGGCTGATGAAAACGGCAACCTGGGTCCTGTTTATGGCCACCAATGGCGTAACTGGGACGACAGGGAAATAGACCAGATCACAGAACTTATCGAAACCCTGAAAACCAACCCCAATAGCCGCAGAATGCTAATATCGGCATGGAATCCAAGTGTATTACCGGATACTACAAAATCGTTTGCCGAAAATGTAGCTAATGGTAAAGTAGCGCTTCCACCCTGCCATGCTTTCTTTCAATTTTATGTAGCTGACGGAAAACTATCCTGCCAACTGTACCAAAGAAGTGCCGACATATTTTTAGGTGTACCTTTCAACATAGCATCTTACGCGCTTCTTACAATGATGATCGCTCAGGTTTGTGGATTACAGCCGGGAGATTTTATCCATACTTTTGGTGATGCCCATATTTACAACAACCATATGGAACAGTTGGAACTTCAATTAAGCCGTGAGCCAAAACCATTGCCAAAAATGGTGCTTAACCCTAATGTTAAAAATATCCTTGACTTTAAATTTGAAGATTTCACCCTTGAAAACTACGACCCGCACCCACATATTAAAGGTGCTGTAGCTGTATAACTTATGAAACTAAGCCTATTTACACTCTTCTTAATCTTATTACTACAAACTACAGTTACAGCGCAAACATTTAAAAGTGCAATTTTCAAAGAGTGCTATGACTCGCAAGACCCTGTAAACTGTACTCAGGAAAAACTTGAAATCGAGATAAGTAATTTAGTTACTTATGATATAACTAAAGATATTCTTCAAAACATTAAAGAGGAATATTTTTCGATATCAGTTATTTTTGTAACAGATAAAAATGGCAAAATAACTCCTGAGGATACAGAAATACGTTGCGATAACCTTTTATTCAAGAAAGCTATCACTGACTACATCAACACACTACCTCAGTTGTACCCTAAAAACAATGAGGACCTAGAAAAAAGAACACTTCATACCATATATCAAACCTACAAGTTTGATTATGTTATCAAAAAATATTATCCCGCCTCAAAACAAAGGCTTGATGCTGAAAAAATATTTCCCAGCTATTTTATGCACGACAGACCTGTACTATATCCTGGCTGTGAATTCAAAAAGAAAGAAAAAGAAAATAATAGCTGTACTACTAAAAAAATAATGAAATTTATAACCAAAAACCTCATTATTCCTGACTTAGGAAACGACTCCAAAGTCGTAAATATCATATCTGCAATAACCATAGAAAAAGACGGAACTACAACTATCAAGAAAATTTACGGTCCAGAAGATATTTTGAACAAGGAAATGGAACGAGTAATAAAATCGTTTCCAATATTTACTCCCGCAAAAATGAAAGGTTTCCCTATTGCTTCCTCGTATACTTTCCCTGTAAAAATCACTTATCACAAATAACATTATCTAAATTACTTTTTTTCTTATCTTTATTCAAAATCAGCAAGTATGGAGCCAAATCAGCAGGAACTATATGAATACGCCAGAAGGAGAGTAAAGCAAAAAAAACGCGTTTACTTTCACTTTATATTGTTTTTAGTTAGCAGTGTTTTCTTTTACATCATAAACAAAGTACTGGATGTAGATCCTCAGGACGACTGGTATCTTTGGGCTATTACAGCATGGGCATTTATATTCATAATGCATTTTATAAAAGTATTTGTTACCGAAAGTTTCATTAACAAAAAATGGGAACAGGAACAAATTGCAAAACTCGTTTCCCGCCAGGAACGCCGCATAAGCCAACTTGAAAAAAAATTAGAAAACGACAATCCTCCTACAACACCACAATGACGCTTACCCTTATAGCCGCAGCTGCCGAAAACAATGCCTTAGGCAAAGACAACCAAATGATATGGCACTTGCCGGACGATTTTAAACGATTTAAGCAGCTTACTACCGGGCATTATATCATTATGGGACGTAAGACGTTTGAGAGTTTCCCTAAACTTTTACCCAATCGTACTCACGTTATCATTACCCGTCAGCCTGACTATACTGCTGAGGATTGTATTGTAGTAAATAGTCTGGAAGAAGCTATAAAAGCCTGCCCACAGGACGAAGAAGTTTTTATAATAGGTGGTGGCGAAATTTACAAACAATCAATAGCTGTTGCAGATAAAATAGAACTTACCAGAGTACACGGTGTTTCTCCGGAAGCCGATGCTTTTTTCCCTGAAGTTGATCTTTCCCAATGGAAAATGACCGAAGAGGTTTTTCATCCCAAAGATGAAAAACACGCTTATGATATGACTTTCCAGACTTTCATAAAGAAGTAACTTAATTCTCTATTGTTCATTTGTTACTTTTGTAATAATACCCGTACTTTACTTTACAAATTTACCCAAAGAACACAATGACAATTAGGAAATACACCCCTGCAGACGATGCCCAGCTTATAAAGCTGTTACGCCTTAATACCCCGAAATACTTCGCCGAAGCAGAAGAAGCGGATCTTATAGATTATCTTGCCAATCATATTGATCATTATTATGTTGTAGAAATAGATACTATAATAATGGGTTGCGGTGGTTTTAATATCTCTAAAGATGGAAAAAATGCAGGCATATCCTGGGATCTTATCCATCCCGATGCACAAGGCAAAGGCGTTGGCAGTGCATTGACAAAATTCAGATTAGAGAGAATACGAGAAATTAAAGGTATAGAAAATATATCGGTAAGAACATCGCAACTTGTATTTAAGTTTTACGAAAAATTTGGATTTGTATTAAAAGAAATTGCCAAAGATTATTGGGCCGAAGGTATTGATATGTACCGAATGGAGATGGAGTAAATTAAAAAGTATCTATCACTAATTCAATTATAACACAGTATTAGTAAAACTTATTTTATCTTTGCCGCTCAAATTAATGCAATGTCACAAAACGTAACACCCTATAAAGATTCCGATCTTGGTAAAAAAGAGCAGGTTGCCCAAATGTTTGATACTATATCAGGTAACTATGACGACCTTAATCGTGTAATATCTTTTGGCATTGACATAAAATGGAGAAAAAAGGTACTAAAACTTGTTTCTGCTAAAAACCCTGAAAGAATTCTTGATATTGCTACCGGAACCGGAGATTTGGCTATACTAATGGCACAGACTTCTGCTAAGGAAATAATCGGTGCTGACATTTCTGAAGGCATGATGGAAGTAGGTCGCAAAAAAGTGGCTGACAAAAACCTTAGTGACAGAATACAACTGGTATATGGCGACAGTGAAAATCTTCCTTTTGAAGATAATTACTTCGATGCTATTACCGTTGCATTTGGCGTTCGTAACTTTGAAACACTCGAAAAAGGCCTTGCCGAAATTTTAAGGGTTTTAAAACCAAATGGCATTTTTGTAATTCTGGAAACATCAGTACCCGTGAAATTCCCTTTTAAACAAGGATACAATATTTACTGCAAATACCTCATGCCTTTAATTGGTAAAATATTTTCTAAAGACCAGTCTGCTTACAGTTATTTAAGCAAATCGGCTTCTGTTTTTCCTCATGGAGAGGCACTGAACAATATTTTACGTAAAATTGGGTTTATAGAGGTTAAGAATATGCCGCAAACGTTTGGGGCGGCAACTATTTACTCTGCTTCAAAACAATAAGATGAAGAAACTGTTTTTATATATACTGCTCTTTACCGGACTTTTTAGCCATGCACAGTTTGGCACTAATGTATTTGGGAAAGATCCTATTATTAACCTGGAAAACTTTGACAAACAAAGGGTACACTGGGGTTACTTTTTAGGTTTTAACAGCTACGATTTTAAGTTTGACTACATTGCAAACCCTAAGGTAGATGTACAAGTTAAACGTACTACCGGTTTTAACGTTGGACTTGTTGGTAACCTTAGGCTATTTGAATACCTGGATCTTCGTTTTGAACCGGGATTGTACTACACCCAACGTGATCTTTCTTTCTCTGGTTTTGATAATGAATACGATGGATTACGAGAAGTAAAATCTACTTACATACATTTCCCGCTTTTACTTAAGTTTTCAGCCAAAAGAACCGGAAACATAAAACCTTACCTTTTAGGTGGTGTATCACGTTCTTTAAACCTTTCGAGTAACTTTAATGCTAAAGACGATAATATTACCGGGGAAAGATTCAGAATGAACAAATGGACCAATAATTATGAACTGGGTGTAGGTATCGATATTTATTTTGAATACTTTAAATTCTCTCCTTCAATTCGTGGTGTATTTAGTTTTGAAGATGAGCTTATTCGTGACAATACCCCTGACAGTCCTTATACAGGCAACATCGCATCGATGAAAACGCGCGGTATTTTTGTGAACTTTACTTTCCATTAAAATTTCGCCTGAACTCACTTAAAATAATAGCAGCAGCTGTAGCTACATTTAAGCTTTCTGTTTGTTGCAAATCACCAAAACGTGGTATCGCTATCTTGTGTCCCACTATATTTTCTATTGGTGCAGATATACCATTGGCCTCATTGCCCATTACAATAATTCCGTTTTCAGGAAGTGATTCGCTATAAATATTTTCACCATCCATAAAAGTACCAAAAACCGGCAGGGATGTTTTTCGCAGATATTCTTCTAAATCAGTATAAACTACATTCACACGCGTTATCGATCCCATAGTAGCTTGCACTACTTTAGGATTAAATACATCTACACATTGCTCCGAACATACAAGGTGAGCAATACCAAACCAATCGCATAATCGTATAATTGTACCCAAATTACCCGGGTCACGCACATCGTCAAGAGCAACTATAAGTCCGCTGCCCGTAATCGGTTTTTCATCAGGCATAACAAACAAAGCCAAGCAAACATTGGGCGTTGCCAATGCACTGATCTTTTTAAGTTCGGCCTCAGATATTAATTCTACCTTATCTTTGGCTATTCCTGTAAAGATCTCCTGAGTAGTAAACAATTGGTGTAACTCAAAATTGGAATTAATCAATTCCTGCACTACCTTTATCCCTTCGGCGAAGAACAATTTATGCTGCTTCCTGTATTTTTTTTGCTGTAAGCCCGTTATTGTTTTAATTTGGTTTTTACTAACCATAAAAAATGTATTTTTGAATTACTATTTGGCCATACTGACTTGAGAAATAAAGCAACAAAAATAGCACTAATTATATTATCGGGCTGGATTTTATATTCCTGCTCACTTGTTAAGAGGGTTCCTGATGGAAAACACCTCCTTGAAAAAGCCGAAATAATGGTTAACAATGAGGAAAAGAAAGATGACGAGATTAAAGGTCAGCTTTACCAGTTACCCAACACTAACCTACTTGGCTATCATGTAAGGTTGCATTTATATAACCTCGCAAAACCGGATGCCGACTCTTCTTACCTGGCATGGTTGGACAGAAAACCCGGCAGGCATGAACGCATGACAAAATTACTATCTGAAAAACAGGTACAGCGTTTAGGCAATTCATTTATCGTATCCGGGCTTAGTAACTTCCTTAAAAAAACAGGCGAACCTCCTGTAATTGTAGACGTAAACAGGGTTAAAAAATCAAGCAACAGGCTTTTTGCCTATTTTTATAAGCAAGGATATTTTAGAGCCAGTGTAAAACACACTATTGATACCCTCGATAACAAAAGAGCAATTGTAAGATACGACATCAATACCGGCAAACCTTATGTAATCGATTCTATATCTTCCTACATACAAACTCCTGCCCTCGACAGTCTTTACAGTACCATAAAAAAGGAATCGCTCATCAAGAAAAATGAGCAGTATAATGAAAATAATTTCACTGCCGAGAGAGAAAGAATAACAACCAGCTTTAGAAACAAAGGCGCGTACACTTTTCAGCAAAATAACATTTCATATGTTGTGGACACGGTAAATACGTCTCACAAAGCAAACGTAGAGCTATTAATAGACAATGAAGTCGTACGACAAGGTGACTCAACTTATGTAAGGCCATTTAAATTATATAAGGTAAGTAAGGTAAATATCTATACTAAAAACATTACCAGCGAAGATCAGTCAATAGACAGTACAAGTTACAATGGTTTTATGTTATATAGTACGGGTAAGCTTAATTATAAACCAAAAGCACTTACCGATGCCGTTTTTATAACACCCGGAAGTCCTTTTGCCGATTTTAGAAGGATGCTTACCTCCAGATACCTTAATAACTTAAAGGTATTTAACTACCCTACCATACAATATGTAGAAGATAAAAGCGATCCGACAGGGACTTCCCTTATCACTAACATATACCTGAACCCAAGGAAAAAATTCCGTTTTAATGTTGCTGCAGATTTTACCCACTCCAACATTCAGGATTTTGGTATATCCGGTAGTTTAGGAGTATCTATCCGAAATATATTTCGTGGAGCAGAAATTCTTGATATTTCTACAAGGGGAAATCTGGGTTCATCGCGGGATAATGCCATTAAGGATCGGGCATTTTTTAATATTCTCGAATATGGAGGTGATTTGAAACTTACATTCCCTCGTATTTTCTTTCCGTTCAATACCGAAAAGATCATTCCTAAAAAGATGATTCCTTCGAGCATAATGAGCTTTGGTGTGAGCAGGCAACAAAATATCGGACTTGATAAAGAAAATTTCTCAGGTGTACTTAGTTATAATTGGACACCCAAACCAAATCGTCAATCTGCTCGTTTCGAATTATTTAACATCCAATACATTAAAAATGTAAACCCCGAAAAATACTTTAATGTTTACGAATCGTCGTATGACAGGCTAAACGAAATTGCAAAAGAATATAAAGAATCTGCAGGTGTAAATCCTGGTTATTTTAACAGCGATGGTAACTTAACCATTGACGAAGGTGGTACAAATATGTTTATCTCCGATGTACAAAACGGTACCCTTGAACTTGAATCTGTTGATGCCCAAAACGTAAGAAGCATTGAAGAAAGAAGAAAAAGATTAACCGAAAACAATCTGATATTTGCATCGAGTTTTACCTTTACAACTACCAGCCGCGAAAATGTAAACGATAATACCTTTTTTATATTTAAAACAAAAGTAGAATCTGCCGGTGCAATGCTTTCATTAATTGGAGGAACTCTTCAGTCAGACCTGAATCTAAACAAAACTAAAACATTATTTGATGTAGCCTATTCACAATACGGAAAAGTGGAGCTTGACTATATAAAACACTTTGATTTAAGACATGGAAAGGTTTTAGCCATGCGTGCCTTCTTTGGAATAGCAGTACCTTATGGCAACTCAAACTCCATCCCTTTTACAAGGAGTTATTTTGCAGGAGGATCTAATGATAACCGAGGCTGGCAGCCTTATAGCTTAGGCCCGGGTAGTAGTGGCGGATTGAATGACTTTAATGAAGCTAACCTTAAAATGGCTTATAGTGCCGAGCTTCGCTTTAATATTTTCGGAAAACTTAATGGCGCCATTTTTGGCGACGTCGGTAATATTTGGAATGTTTTTGATGTGGAAACTGATAAACAAAAAACTTTTAACGGACTGGAATCTTTTAAAGAACTAGCTTTTGGATCGGGCATTGGTTTCAGGTACGATTTCAACTTTTTTGTGGTTCGTTTCGATGTCGGCTTTAAGACCTACAACCCTGGCAGACCGGAGAATGACCGCTGGTTTAAAGAATACAATCTATCCAAATCTGTTTTAAATGTCGGAATTAATTATCCGTTCTAAATTTAAAATATTATTTTTGTCTCTCAATTCTAAAATTTAATACAATGGCCCATAATATAAAACCAGGTGTTGCCACCGGAGATCAGGTTCAGGAAATATTTAAATATGCTAAAGAAAAAGGGTTTGCTCTTCCTGCAGTAAACGTTACGGGTTCAAGCACTATTAATGGTGTAATGGAAACGGCAGCAAAATTAAATGCTCCTGTAATCATCCAGTTCTCTAATGGCGGATCTATTTTTAATGCCGGTAAAGGATTGTCTAATGAAGGGGAAAAAGCTGCAATATTAGGAGCTATAGCAGGTGCAAAACATATTCATACGCTTGCAGAAGCTTATGGCGCTACAGTAATTTTACATACTGACCATTGTGCAAAAAAACTTTTACCTTGGATAGACGGACTTCTTGATGCCAGTGAAGCACATTTTAAAGCACACGGAAAACCATTATTCAGCTCGCACATGATCGACCTTTCGGAAGAGCCGCTTGAAGAAAATATGGAAATCTCGAAAAAATATCTTGAAAGAATGAGTAAAATGGGCATGACCCTGGAAATTGAGCTTGGTATTACAGGAGGTGAAGAAGATGGTGTTGATAACTCTGACGTTGATAGCTCAAAACTATATACACAACCGGAAGAAGTTGCTTATGCTTATGAAGAGCTTAGCAAAATATCTGATAAATTTACAGTAGCTGCTGCTTTTGGAAACGTACACGGCGTATACAAACCAGGTAACGTAAAGCTTACACCAAAAATTCTTAAAAACTCTCAGGAATATGTACAAAACAAATTCAACACAGGTGAAAACCCGGTAGATTTTGTATTCCACGGAGGATCAGGATCAACACTTGAAGAAATAAGAGAAGCTATTTCATATGGTGTTATAAAAATGAACATTGATACAGACCTTCAATTTGCATTTACAGAAGGAGTTCGTGATTATGTACTATCTAAAGCAGATTATCTACATACTCAAATAGGCAGCCCTGATGGACCGGAATCGCCAAACAAAAAACATTACGATCCAAGAAAATGGGTACGTGAAGGTGAATTAACTTTCAACAAAAGGCTTGAGCAGGCTTTTAAAGACCTTAACAACGTTAACACACTATAATAACTGCTTGCAGTAATAACTTTAACTGAATAAGATGGCTTGGTTTAAAAGAACAGAAAAAGGGATAACAACACCAACCGAAGATAAAAAAGATGTACCTAAAGGATTATGGTACAAATCTCCAACCGGAAAAATTGTTGATGCAGAAGAACTTGCCAAAAATTTTTATGTGAGTCCGGAAGACGGCTACCACGTAAGAATAGGCAGTAAGGAATATTTTAATATCCTTTTTGATGATGAGTTTACCGAATTTGATAAAAACATGACTTCTAAGGATACCCTGAAGTTTGTGGATACTAAAAAATATGGTGACCGACTTAAAGATGCTACCGAAAAAACAAAACTTAAAGATGCTGTAAGAACAGCTGTAGGTAAATCTAAAGGTAAAGATCTTGTCGTAGCTTGTATGGATTTTGCTTTTATTGGAGGATCTATGGGTGCTGTGGTAGGTGAAAAAATTGCCCGTGCTATCGATCATTCTATTAAAAACCAGATTCCTTTTGTTATGATCTCAAAATCTGGAGGAGCCAGGATGATGGAAGCAGCCTACTCACTTATGCAGTTGGCTAAAACATCGGCTAAACTGGCACAATTAGCAGATGCTAAAATTCCGTACATATCATTATGTACAGACCCTACAACGGGTGGAACAACAGCATCGTATGCTATGCTTGGAGATGTAAATATTTCTGAGCCGGGAGCGCTAATTGGATTTGCTGGACCTCGTGTTGTAAAAGACACTACAGGTAAAGAGCTTCCGGAAGGTTTCCAGACTGCTGAGTTCGTATTAGAACATGGCTTCCTGGATTTCATTACTCCTCGTAAAGAACTTAAGGATAAGATAAACTTATACCTGGATTTAATTTTAAACCAGCCTGTAAGATAAAAATACTTCCCCCTTTTTAGGGGGATTTTTTTTGCTTTCTCCTAAATCGAAACTACAATTTAACCTCATTGCGTTTTTATTCACCCTTCAGCAATAGAGGATAGAATAATCTTACAAAGAATATTTTACGCCATTTTTTTCATCAAAAAATGAATTCAAAAATCGTTTTACGCTGAAAATTAAAATTTTATGATTTATTTTGCATCGAATTTCGCCTGATCCCCAATGTGTCGAAATTGCTATTTAAACCATGAAGCAAGCATTATTATTCATTCTGTTTTTGTCTTTACAGTTTAGCTATGCACAAACCCCGTCAAGCATAGATTTACTAAAAAAAGACCGCCAAATAAAAAACACACTATTCTCGCAGCCGGATAGTGCTAAAGTATATATTAAACAAATTTTAAATTATAATGTCAAGCTTCACGACACAATATACCTGAATGCTTATACCGCTTATGCCTACTATTATACTTTAAAAAACAATACTGACTCCTCCTCATATTATTTTAAAAAAGCTGAAACTTTTGCAAACGAGCATAAATATCCTAAACAATATGCCAGATTTCTTCGTTATAAAGCGAATAATTACAGAAAAAAAGCAAACTACAAGGAGGCCCTTGAAATACTGGCTAAAGCTGAAGAAAAATACAGATTGATTAACGATGAAGAAGGCGTTGCTGTTATATATGGTGAAATCGCATCGAATTACAATCTGATGGGAAGAAGCGAGGATGCTATTCCTTATCTTCTAAAATCAATCGCTATCCTTGAAAAAAGAAACGATAAAATCTATATTGATAATGTAAAACTAAGTCTTGCCAATACTTATATGGTTAGTAACAACCTTGAGTTTGCAGCTGATCTTTACAAAGAGGCTCTCAAGGGATTTAAGAAACAAGGAGTTACAAAAAACTACGCCGTTACCCTTCTTAATTATGGTGACTGCCTTACACAATTAAAAAAATATACTCCGGCAAAAAAAGCTGTTACAGAAGCCATTATTGGCCTCGAAAAATTTAATGACCAGCAACTTATTGCCCTTGGCCACTCTAAATTAGGTAAAATAGAACTTGAATTAAACAATCTGGAATCAGCTGAAAAACATCATGAAATTGCCTTTAAAAAAGAAATAGGAGCCAATTCTGAACGAACCACAATGATTGCTGCAGATTATATAAAAACCCTCAATTTGCGTAAAAAGTATGGTGATGCAGTTAAGGTTATAACCATCGTTGAAAAACTTCCGGCAAACAATAAAACAACACTGGACGACAAAATTTATTTTGAAAGTGAAAAAGCTATAACCTATCAGAACATTAACAATAAAGATAAGGCACTGGCCGCCTTAAAAACCAAAATGCTATTGATGGATAGCTTAAAAAAAATAGATGATGATCTTAGCCTGATAACCATTCAACAAAAGTATCAGAGCGAATACCAAGAGAAAAAAAACACCTCATTAAAAAAGACAAATAGCACCTTAAAGGAAAAACTGAAAGAAAATAAAAAAATAGCTCTTTTACCTATACTCCTCTTACTTATCATTTTAATTATCATAGCCATTGTTTCTATATACAGAAGTAAAAAACATGCTAAAAATGTAATTCTGGCAAAAACAGATAAAGACTTGCTAAAGCAGGAATATGAAAACAAGAAAAAACTAAATCATTTACATAAAGAAAATATTGAACAAAAACTGGACGAGCTAAACTCAAATATTGCTACTCTTACTAACTTGGAAGGGAATATTCATAGTTTAGTAGTTCTTTGTAGTGAAAATCCCGATAATTTAGATATCGAAAATATAAAAGGCAAATTGCATTCTTTAATAAAAGATAAAGATTATTGGAATCTTTTCAGGAAAAGATTTAGTGAAGCTTATGAAAGATTTCAGGAAAACCTTGAAATCAGATTTCCTAATCTCACAAAAAATGATTTGTTTTTTTGTTCTCTATTAAAACTAAAACTATCCGGAAAAGACATGGCAGTTCTTATGCAGGTTTCTCCTGAAAGTATTATTAAAAAGAAATACAGGATAAAAAAAAGAATGGGAATAGAAACCGAAAAGGAACTTGAAAATATCCTTTCCAGCATTCCGTTAGACTAATATCATTGTGTTCCCATTTTTTTGATACGTTTCAAAAAAACAAACTTTTAGCCTAAAAACACATGTAAAACAAGACATTGTCCGTGTTTTGTCTATACTAAAAAATTCATATCCGCTTAAATAATTACTTTATTTGCATTCGAAAAATAATCCTTTTTTAAACTTTGTTTAAAAGGGCTGTTTAAAAATCATGGTTAACATGAGGATTAAATAGGTAGTAAATTATTTTTCAGTATACAATGCGGTACGTTATAAGTGGGGGCTTTACACGTATCGCATTTTTTTTACATACCACTTCGTATTGCTTCAACCGGATCCAGTTTAGATGCCGATATAGCCGGAAGGATACCCGAAAGCAATCCAATAAAAGCAGCAAGACTGGTACCGATAACTACATTCCAAAAACCAAGTACAAATTCAAACTCAATCATCTTAGTTAGTGCAACGCTTATACCCCAAACCATAAGCATACCTACAATACCTCCTATTAATGATAATATAACTGCTTCAAAAAGAAATTGAAACAATATAAACCTGTTTTTAGCCCCTAATGCTTTTTGTATACCTATAAGATTCGTTCGCTCCTTAACCGAAACAAACATAATATTTGCAATTCCAAAACCACCAACAAGTAGCGAAAATCCACTTATAACCCATCCGATAATATTCATTTGTCCAATTATATTATCAATAAGATCGGTAAAGCCTGAAAGTATATCTATAATAAAGTTCTCTGTCTCCCCTGCTTTAATTCCTCTGTAATTTCTCAGCTTTTGGGTTACTTCAGCTTTAACGGCTTCTCCGTCGGCACCTGCCACAGGTTTAATAATAATGATAGGTGTCATAAAATCATTATGATCCCCATACATTCTTCTTAAAAAGTTTACGGGTATAATTGCCGCAGTATCGTTGTTTTCTCCAAACATACCCTGCCCTTGTTTTTCGAGAACACCAATTACCGTGAATTTCTGCCCATATATCCTTATTTTTTTATCCAGGGCATTTTCATTACCGAAAAGCTTCTGTGCTATCTCATACCCTATAACAGCTACCGCCGCTCCGGAATTAGATTCTGATTCATTATAAAAACGTCCGTGCTCAATTTTAAGACTTTGGATAGTGGCAAACTCATACGAAACCGGCACTACATTTACATTACTTGCCGATTTGTCATCATATTTTATTGTTTCACTTTTTGTAAAAATCTGGAAAGCTACAGCCTCAACAGATGGAGCTGCATCTTTAAGGTATTGATATTCGTCATACGTAACATCCGGAAACTGTTCTCTTTTCCAACGTGGTATTTCGCTTGGCCCAAAAGAGAAGCGTTTAAGATACATGGTGTTTTTGTCTACACTGCTAAGATCTTTCTTTATTTTACGATCCAAAGAGTCCACCGCTGTTAATACGGCAATAATAGAAAAGATACCAATAGTAACACCCAGCAACGATAAAAACGTACGCAGCTTATTGTTAGTAAGGGCATTCAGGGCAAAAGAAAGACTTTCTTTAAGTAAACGCAGGTATAGCAGCATGATTATTTGATTGACTTCTGTAAAATTCTACATTTTTTTTAAATGGTGCGAGCCTAATTGCAATAAATTTTAAAATTCCTTAAAATTTAGTTCGCACGGCTTTTGAATGTTAGCTATACAATACCTACTTTTGCATCTTTATTTATACACATTCAAATGAGCATTAAAAAAATTTCATCAGCACTGATTTCGGTATTTGACAAAGAAGGTTTGGAACCTATTGTAAAAAAACTTCATGAGCAGGGAGTAACGTTCTATTCTACAGGCGGTACCGAAGCTTTTATTAAAGACCTGGGTATACCAGTCGTGCCTGTTGAAGATGTAACTTCATACCCATCGATACTTGGCGGAAGGGTTAAAACACTTCACCCAAAAGTTTTTGGCGGAATATTAAACCGTCAAGATAACGAATCTGATGTTCAGCAAATGCAGGAATACAATATTCCGCAAATTGATGTGGTTATTGTAGATCTTTACCCTTTTGAAAAAACTGTCGCTTCGGGAGCTTCTGAAGCTGATATTATAGAAAAAATAGATATTGGTGGTATTTCACTTATACGTGCAGCTGCCAAAAACTTTAAGGATACGGTAATTGTTGCTTCGGTAAACGAATATGCTGATTTTCTTGATGTAATTACAAAAAACAACGGTGGAACTACAATTGAAGAACGTAAGCAATTTGCAACTAAAGCTTTCCATACGTCTTCTCACTATGATACCGCTATATTTAACTACTTCAACCAGGATGAAACTTTTTACAAAGAAAGTGTAAGCAATGGCCAAGTACTTCGTTATGGTGAAAATCCACACCAAAAAGGTTTCTTCTTTGGTGATTTCGATAAAATGTTTACAAAACTTCACGGTAAAGAGTTGTCTTACAACAACCTTTTAGACGTAGATGCTGCAGTAAACCTTATTGGGGAGTTTAAAAATGACGGCCCTACATTTGCTATACTTAAACATAACAATGCTTGTGGTATAGCTACAAGAAATACTGTAAAAGAAGCTTATGTTGATGCTCTTGCCGGCGATCCTACTTCTGCTTTTGGCGGTGTTTTAATAACAAACGCTAAAATAGATAAGGCTGCCGCAGATGAAATTAACAGCCTATTTTGCGAAGTGGTAATTGCTCCTGCTTATGATGACGATGCCGCAGCAGTTTTACAAGAAAAGAAAAACAGAATACTGTTAGTACAACATGATGTGACTTTACCTACAAAACAGGTAAGAACGTGTCTTAACGGATTATTAGTTCAGGATAAAGATAATATTACGGACAATAAAGAGCACCTGCAGACCGTTACTATAACATCACCTACTACACAAGAAATTGAAGATCTGATTTTTGCTTCAAAAATTTGCAAGCATACAAAATCAAATACTATAGTGTTTGCTAAAAACAAACAGCTGTTTGCATCGGGAACAGGACAAACATCCCGAGTTGATGCATTAAGACATGCTGTAGAAAAAGCAGTATCTTTCAATTTCGACCTAAACGGCGCCGTTATGGCCAGCGATGCATTTTTCCCTTTCCCGGATTGCGTAGAGCTTGCTAAAAATGCCGGAATCACCGCTGTTATACAGCCCGGCGGATCGATAAAAGACGAACTTAGTATAAACTATTGCAACGAAAATAATGTTGCTATGGTATTTACCGGAACTCGTCATTTCAAACATTAATTTTACTATTTTTGTAGGCTTAACATTTTTTAAAAACCAAACCCTTAATACACTAAATAAGTATGGGATTTTTTGACTTCATGACCGAGGATATTGCCATTGACCTTGGTACCGCAAATACCCTTATCATTCACAATGACAAAGTAGTTATAGACAGCCCCTCTATAGTAGCACGCGACCGTATAACAGGAAAAATAATCGCCGTAGGTAAAGAGGCTAATATGATGCAGGGTAAAACCCATGAAAACATAAAGACCATACGCCCTCTTAAAGACGGGGTTATTGCCGACTTTGATGCTTCTGAAAAGATGATAAGCATGTTTATTAAAAGCATCCCTGCATTAAAGAAAAGAATGTTTACTCCTGCCCTACGCATGGTCGTTTGTATTCCTTCCGGTATTACCGAAGTTGAGATGCGTGCGGTAAAAGAATCGTGTGAAAGGGTAAATGGCAAAGAAGTATACCTTATACATGAACCTATGGCAGCAGCTATTGGTATTGGTGTAGACATTATGCAGCCTAAAGGAAACATGATCGTTGATATAGGTGGTGGTACTACCGAAATTGCAGTTATTGCCCTTGGAGGTATTGTATGCGATAAATCGGTTAAAATTGCAGGAGACGTTTTCACAAACGACATTATATATTACATGCGTACGCAACACAACCTTTTTGTAGGTGAGAGTACTGCAGAAAAAATAAAAATCACTATAGGAGCAGCTTTAGAAGATCTTGAAACTCCACCAGACGATATGTCCGTACAGGGACGTGACCTTTTAACAGGTAAACCAAAACAGGTAGATGTTTCTTATCGTGAAATTGCAAAAGCACTGGATAAATCAATCCAACGTATTGAGGATGCGGTTATGGAAACTTTATCGCAAACACCCCCAGAGCTTGCAGCAGATATTTACAATACGGGTATTTATCTTGCCGGAGGAGGGTCGATGTTAAGAGGGCTTGATAAAAGGATATCCCAAAAAACAGATCTACCCGTTTATATTGCAGAAGACCCTCTAAGGGCTGTTGTAAGAGGAACAGGAATGGCACTAAAAAACCTACAGAAATTCAGGAGCATACTTATCAAATAAAGCGGATTAATCCATGCAGCAAATATTTAATTTTATATATAAAAACAGTATCTTATTACTGTTTTTGCTGCTTTTGGGCATTTCGTTAACCCTCAGCATTCAATCGCATTCATATCACAGGAGTCGTGCCGTTACATCTGCCAATGCTGTAACAGGTTACGTGTATGAACAGATTAACAGTGTAGAAGAATATCTTAGCCTAAAGAGCCAAAACGAAGCCCTTGCTTCGGAAAATGCGCAACTTAAAAAATTGCTTTTTAATACTCAGGACACTGCGAATATGCCCCCTATAGACATTCCGGATGCTATGGGTAATTATAAAGTGATACAATCTAAAGTCGTTAAAAATTCTTATAATGTTCACGAAAACTATCTTACTATAAATAGTGGGCGTAAGCAGGGCGTTAAAGAAGATATGGGTGTAGTAAGCAGCCTTGGTGTTGTAGGTATTATAGAAAAAACATCTTCAGGTTATTCTACTGTTATCAGTATCCTTAACCTTAAATTCAAGCTCGACGCAAAAATAAAAAAGAACAATCACTTTGGTACACTTACCTGGAATGGTAAAAACACCGGATTCGCACAGCTTATTGATGTTCCCAGACTGGCAACAGTTAAAAAAGGAGATACCATAGTTACCGGAGCAGAGTCGAGAATTTTCCCTGAGAATATTCCGATAGGTACTATTGACAAAGTATATGTGGATAAAAAGACAAATTACTATACTCTTGATGTACGATTATTTAACGATATGACAAGTCTTGGGCATGTGTATATTATTGAGAACAAAGACCGCGATGAAATAATTAAACTGGAAGAAGAATCCGTACCCAATGAACAGTAGTGTCCTTATAAACATATTCAGGTTTATCCTGCTGCTTTTACTACAGGTGGTTATCTTTAACAGGATAGACCTCTTTGGGTTCGTAAATCCATATCCTTATATTTTATTTATTCTTTTATACCCTGTAAACGGTAATAAGGCTGGGTTGTTAGTTTCTTCCTTCTTTTTAGGATTAATACTAGATATGTTCCTTAACTCCGGAGGGTCGCATGCCGTGGCCTGCGTAACGCTCGCTTACTTAAGACCCACTTTCTTTAAATTCTCATTTGGTGTGAGTTATGAATACCAAACAGTAAAAATAAACGATCGCCTTTCTCCTGAAAGATTTTCTTTTATACTTATTTCTGTTGTAACGCATCATTTAATTTTATACCTTTTGGAAGTATTTAGGTTTAGCCTTATTCTTGACGTTTTGTTGAGAACACTGCTCACAACCATATTCACCCTGATAATTTGCATCATTATTATCTATTTAATTAAGCCCGGCAAAAAATGAGAAAGATCTTACTGCCAACAATAATAATTGCCGCAACGCTCATAATCGTGGCAAGGCTTTTTTATTTACAAATACTTGACGATTCTTACATTAAGAAATCCGATAATAACGCCATTAAAATAAAATACGATTATCCTGAAAGGGGTTATATCTATGACCGTCATGGTAAATTAATGGTTGCAAATCAACCTTCATACGACATTATGGTTACTCCTAATGAGATGAAGGATATCGATACTCTTGAAGTATGTTCCTTACTAAACGTTAGCAAAGAATACTTTATAGAAAAAGTTAGAAAGGCAAAAGTATATAGCCCAAGGCTTCCTTCAGTTTTTTTACCTCAGCTTAACAAAAGAGAATTTGCGGCTTTTCAGGAAAAGATTCGTCGTTTTAAAGGATTTGACATTGTTAAACGTTCACTCCGTGATTATCAAGTAAATGTAGGTGCCAATGTTTTTGGCTACATACAACAAGTAAACGACGTAATCATTAAAAAACATCCTTATTACAAAAGTGGTGACCTTATTGGTAAACAAGGAGTTGAGGAAATGTATGAAGAGATTCTTCGCGGGGTAAAAGGTGTAAAATACATCCAGAAAGACCGTTTTAACAGAGAAATAGGTTCTTTCAAAGAAGGTATTTATGATACTATAGCCATACAAGGGCAGGATATAACGCTATCGCTTGACATGGAACTTCAAAAATATGGAGAAGCATTGATGTTCGAAAAACGCGGAGGTATTGTTGCTATTGAACCAAAAACCGGGGAAATATTAGCTTTAGTTACTGCTCCATCTTATGATCCGGCTATACTGGTAGGAAGAGACCGTTCTAAAAATTATACTAAAATGTATAATGATAGTATAACCAAGCCTTTATACGACCGTGGACTACTTGCAGAATACCCTCCAGGATCTCCGTTTAAAATACTTACCGGACTTATAGGTCTTCAGGAAGAAGTAATAGATGAGAATACAACTTTTATATGCCGTCATGGCTTTTCTTATGGCCGTGGTGCATTTATGAAATGCCACGATTCGGGTCCGTCAAAACTTCACGATGGTATTTTTAAATCATGTAATACCTATTTTGCTAATGTTTTTAAACTTACTATCGATAAATACCCTAAACCCCAATATGGTGTAGATGCCTGGAGCAACCACTTAAAAAGTTTTGGCTTGGGTGATTTTCTTGGCTATGACCTCCCTCCGGGTAGAAAAGGTCGTATCCCTAATTCAAAATTCTACAAGCGCTTTTATCCTAATGGCGGATGGAGAAGCTCTACCATTATCTCCAACTCAATTGGACAGGGCGAAGTCGAAATGACTCCAATTCAATTGGCAAACATGATGGCAACAGTAGCGAATGAAGGTTATTATTACACTCCTCATATCATTAAAAAAATTGAGGGCCATATTATAGATAAAAAATTCACGACAAAGCATTATACCACGATAGACAAGCAATATTTCAAACCTGTGATAGATGGTTTATTCGATGTATATAACCTGGGTACTGCACGTACTTTAAAGGTTGAAGGTATCGAAATTTGTGGCAAGACAGGTACAGCCGAAAATTTCGCAAAAATAAATGGAGTTAGAACACAGCTTACCGACCACTCAATATTTGTTGCTTTTGCACCAAGGCATGATCCAAAAATAGCTATTGCCGTATTTGTTGAGAACGGCTACTGGGGAGCTCGATGGGCAGGTCCTATTACCAGCCTTATGATAGAAAAATATCTAAAAGGCAAGGTAACTCAAACCGCTCGTGAGCAATACATATTAACGCATGGTCTCCAAAAAGAATACGACAAAGTAACTAGCGGACAACCATTCAAAATAAACCAATCTTACGTACCATAAACAATAGTTACTAAAAATGAAGAACCAGAGTGTAACTAATAATATCGACTGGATTACCATTTTACTGTATTCAGTATTGGTAATTACCGGGTGGATGACAATTTATTCGGCTTCTTTACCGAATGAAGAGACTTCTATTTTTGATATTAGTCAGATATATGGTAAACAAATATTATTTATTGTTTTTAGTATACCTCTTATCATGGTATTGCTCACCATTGATGCTAAAATATACGACAAGTATGCAGTAGTCTTTTACGGATTAGGCATTGTATTGCTTGCAGGTTTATTCGTGGCGGGTAAAACCATAAAAGGCCAGACCAACTGGTATTCCTTTGGAGGATTCAGCCTTCAGCCATCCGAATTTGCCAAAATAGGTACCGCATTAGTCCTTTCTAAATACCTGAGCGATGTACAGATTAATTTAAAAAATACAAATCATCAATTATTGGCTTTTGCCATAATATGCTTTCCTGTATTGTTAATTATGATGCAGCCCGATGCAGGTAGCGCCATGATCTTCTTCTCGCTTGTATTGGTACTTTACAGAGAAGGTTTACCAGGTTGGTATCTTGCAACCGGAGCTATAGCGATAATATTATTTTTACTGGCTTTATTAGTAAAACCCGTTTTCCTGGTGGCTTTTGCACTTATAATAATACTTGCACAATTTTTCTTTACCCGAAGGGCATTTAGAAATCCTATACTCTCAACGGTCATTTTCATTGCGATAACAGGTTTTGTTTTCTCGGTCGACTTTGTCTACGAGAACGTATTGGAATCTCACCAGAAAGACCGTATAAATGTATTATTCGACAAAAATGTAAATCAACAGGCAGAAGGTTATAACCTGAATCAGTCGATGATCGCGATTGGATCCGGAGGCTGGTTTGGTAAAGGATATCTGGAAGGAACACAAACCAAGGGTGGCTTTGTACCGGAACAGCATACCGATTATATTTTTACTACCGTTGGTGAAGAATGGGGCTTTGTAGGTGGACTAGTTGTTATTGGCCTGTTTGTTACATTGCTGCTACGTATAATATATCTCGCAGAGCGTCAAAAAACCAAGTTTAGCCGAACCTATGGCTATTGTGTGGCTGCTATATTGTTCATGCACTTTTTTGTGAATATAACCATGCTTATTAAGCTGTTCCCAACTATTGGTGTACCCCTTCCCTTCTTTTCATATGGAGGATCGAGCCTCTGGGCATTTACCATATTGTTATTCATTTTTATTAAAATGGATGCCAATAAAGTAAATGAGTGGTAGAATGTTAATTTGATAAAAATTCCTAACGGAATAAAATGCTATTCTGATTTCACATCCAAAGCATCTCTTAATGCATTGCCCACCATCATAAAGGCAAGTACTAATAATAACATTGCTATACCAGGTGCCATAGCAAGATACGGTTTACCAAGAATTATATAGTTGTAATGATCTTTAATCATACCTCCCCAGCTTGGTATCGGTGGCTGTGCTCCCAATCCTAAAAAGCTAAGCCCGCTTTCTACAAGTATTGCCGAAGCAAAATTTGCTGCCGATATTACAATTACCGGCGCCATACTATTAGGTAGTATATGATTAAAAATAATCCTGCTGTTTTTATATCCGAGTGCGCGTGCTGCTGTAACAAACTGCATTTGTTTTATACTCATTACCTGCCCTCTCACTACTCTTGCGACCTCAACCCACATCGTGAGCCCTACAGCCACAAAAACCTGCCAGAAGCCTTTGCCTAGTGCCAGTGTAATAGCAATAACCAATAACAATGTAGGGATCGACCAAATAATATTAACCAGCCACATTACAAAGGCATCTACCTTACCGCCATAATATCCGGCAATAGCACCAAAAAATATACCCACTACCAATGAGATAAATACTGCTACAAAACCTATAGCAATAGAAACCCTTGATCCAATAATAAGTCGGCTTAATAAGTCGCGCCCCTGGCTATCAGTACCTAGAATAAATTTCTGATCCTTAATATACTTTTCCTGTATAGTTGAAGCATTAGCATCTGACCCGAAAACAGAAAGCGGAATTGTTTTAGCAACAGCTAAAGACGGCTCATCTGTATATTCATAATACGTTAAACTGTCTTTTGATAATGTGTACTTAAGAATTGGCACTTTTGCAGGCGCTGATGTTTTCCCCACAAAATAATCTGCCAGTTTAGATTCCTCATTATTATGTGAAGGCAGTGTAAGCATTTTCACAGTAAAGCCCGGGGATTTTGAATGTATGGCTAAATCGCCCCAATTTGCATTTTGCGTTTGATCTGGCGCCAGTACATAAGCAAAAATTGCTATGAGCAACAATAATACAATGAATACTAAACTTAAAACGCCCCAAAAATTCTTTTTGAATTTTTGGAGCGCTAAGCCTGTAAGCGATTGATTGGTTTTATCCATCAGGGCTTATCTTGTTTTAATCATTTTTTCTTTCTTATTTACAGTAACTGCGTTCTTTGTGTTTTTTGCAGGCTGCATATCATCCAGTACATTAAGTGCCTCTTCTACATAAATATCTTTAGACAAACTTTCGAACCATCTTTCTTTTTTCTCAGCTAATAATGGTTCTTTTGCGAAAATTGCTTTTTCGTATGGCAGTGCATCAAACTTAAGTCCGTTTTTGTAATCGTTAAGGACTTTAAACTTTTTAGCTATTGCTTCAGTTTTAGCAACCTCTTCTTTAAACTTATCAAGGTTTAGGCTATAGACATTGTTGTCTTTTCTCTCACTTACCCATTTAGCATTTTCATCCATAAGCTTAAACTGCTCATTGGCCGCTACTCTTTTTTTACTGTTTTCAATTATTCCAGTAAAATTGTTTTTTACCGGTTTAAACGGAGCGGTATCTATTTTATCCCAAGGCATTGCATTATCTGCATCACGTTCTCCCATATCGATATAAGCATATCTGTCCGGTAATACGATGTCACTTCTAACACCTTCTTTTTGGGTAGAACCACCATTAATCCTATAGTATTTCTGAGTCGTTGTTTTTAACGAGCCAAGATCTCCCAATGAATTGTTTCTAACAAACTGGTTAAGATCGATCATATTCTGAACTGTTCCTTTACCGTATGTATGTTTACTACCTAATATTAATCCTCTATTGTAATCCTGTATGGCAGCTGCAAATATTTCTGATGCCGAAGCTGAGAAATTATTTACCAGTACCACAAGCGGACCATCCCATAATACAGACGAATCGGTATCTGATAATATCTCTTTTTCTGCACCTGTAGATTTTACCTGTACCACGGGGCCTTGCGGAATAAATAAACCTGTCATGTCTACAACAGTTTTAAGTGAACCACCACCATTATCCCTAAGGTCCATAATAATACCTTCTACATTTTGCTCTTTAAGTCTTTTAATTTCAAGTGCAACATCTTTGGCAGCATCACGACTGTCTTTTTTTGCAAAATCGATATAGAATTTAGGAAGGTAAATTACTCCATAGGTTTTGCCATCCTTATTTACAATACTCGATTTAGCATATGTCTCTTCAATTTCAACAACTTCCCTTATGATAGATATTACCTTAATAGATCCATCTACCCTTTTTACGGTTAGTCGTACCTCTGTTCCTTTAGGGCCTTTAATTTTTTTAACCACATCATCAAGACGCATACCTGCAATATCTACAGGCTCTTCTTTTCCCTGAGCTACTTTAATGATAAGATCTCCCTGCTCAAGGTCTTTACCTCTCCATGCTGGCCCACCTGTTATAAGTTCAGAAATCTCAACATAGTCTGATTTCTTTTGTAATTTGGCACCAATACCTTCAAGAGAACCTCTCATACTGGTATCAAATTTATCTTTATCATCCGGCGCAAAATAAGTAGTGTGCGGATCGAAACGTTCTGCAATAGAATTAAGATAAATACTAAACCATTCATCACGTTTTAGCTCATCTATAATAGTAAAGTAATCGTTAAGTGATTTAAGTGTAGACTCTCTTGCTTCTTTTTCAAGTTCTTCAAACGTTTTTATTTTACCGTCATCTTTCTTTTTGTCAGCAACAGCAGGCTCAGGTAAATCGTTATTATCGCTTAACCCTTCCTGTACTTTCTGCTTATCTGTTATTGTAGATAAGATAGATAATTTAAGTTGCTTTTCCCAACGTTTTTTAAGATCAGCTTCATTTTGGGAAAATGGCTGTTTTTCGTAATCAACGTTAAATACTTCGTCAGTAGTAAAGTCAAAAGGTTTTGCCAATATCTCTTTGTAAAAATCTTCAGACTCTTTTATTCTCTTTAATAATCTTGAATAAGTAAGATCAAAAAAACTAAGATCCTTAGATTTTATCATGTCATCGATCTTGTCTTCGTATTTCGAAAACTCATCGATATCTGATTGGATAAAAAATCTTTTAGACGGATCTATAGACTCCAGGTAGCTTTTGTAAACTCCTTTGGAAAATGTATCGTCTATATCCGCAGGGGCATAATGCCCTTTTTCTATAACAAACGTAAGGAGCTCCACAAGCAACTTATCTCTATCAGGATCACCTGATGCTACAACTTGTTGTTTGGGCATAAAACTCCATAGTGCCACTGCCAGTACTGCAACAAACACTAAAATCTTATAATTTCTCTTCATATAGCTTAAAATGGCATTCATTTAAATTATCATATAGTCTCTTACATTAAAAAGTATGCCAAAACAGGTCTTTTCAGTTTTTTTATTATCCACCATCACGAATAATGGCAATACTTTAAAAATTGCGTATTTTAGCTAACGTAAAAGTACAATAGTTATTTTGATTTTTTTATACGAATGAAGAAAAAACCATTAATACTGGTAACCAATGATGATGGCATTACTGCACCAGGAATACGAGCGCTGATAAGCGTTATGAAAGAGCTTGGAGATGTTGTTGTTGTGGCTCCAGACAGCCCTCAATCTGCTACCGGACATGCCATAACGATAAACAGCACTCTGTTTATTAACAAAATAGATATAGACCCAGATATAGAAACCGAATACAGTTGCAGTGGCACTCCGGTAGACTGTGTTAAGTTTGCAGTTAACGAAATACTGAAACGTAAACCCGACTTATGCGTTTCGGGAGTTAATCATGGCTCAAATTCTTCTATCAATGTAATCTATTCGGGTACTATGAGTGCTGCGGTAGAAGCAGGTATAGAAGGGATTCCCGCCATTGGTTTTTCCTTATTAGACTATAATTGGAATGCCGATTTTGAACCTATTAAATCGTCCATTAAAAAAATTACATCACAAGTATTAGAGAACGGCTTGCCCGAAGGTGTAATACTGAATGTAAATTTCCCTAAGCTTAAAGAGAAAGACATAAAGGGTATTAAAGTCTGTCGTCAGGCAAAAGCAATGTGGCAGGAGCGTTTTGATAAACGCCAAACCCCTCACGGTCGTGATTATTACTGGCTAACCGGAGAGTTTGTGAATTTAGACAAAGGCGAAGATACTGATGAATGGGCACTGGAAAACGGTTACATATCTGTAGTTCCCGTACAGTTCGACCTGACAGCTCATCATGCCATGCAAACATTAAACAGTTGGAATTTGAATAATGACTAAGTCATTAAAATCATTTCCATTACTTTTGGCAAACAAATAACAGGCATGAAATATTACATTATAGCAGGAGAAGCATCGGGCGATCTGCACGGCGCTAACCTGATGAAAGAACTTTTTAAACAGGATCCAAAAGCCGAGATACGATTTTGGGGTGGTGACCTTATGCAACAAACAGGAGGCACATTGGTAAAACATTACCGCGACCTGGCTTTCATGGGGTTTGCAGAAGTAATCCAGAACCTAAAAACCATACTTAACAATATTAAATTCTGTAAACAGGATATTCTTTCATTTCAGCCTGATGTGATTATTTATATTGATTACCCCGGTTTTAATATGCGCATTGCCGAGTGGGCAAAAAAACAAGGCTTTAAAAACCATTACTATATTTCTCCACAAATATGGGCATGGAAAGAAAACCGTATTAAAGCCATCAAGCGTGATGTAGATCATATGTACATCATACTTCCTTTTGAAAAAGATTTTTACGAGAAAAAACATGATTTCCCGGTTGAATTTGTCGGGCATCCATTAATAGATGCCATACATAACCGCAAAGCCACAGATGTTGATGCGTTTCGTAAAGAACATAATCTGGATGACAGACCTGTTATTGCGCTTTTACCAGGAAGCAGAAAACAGGAAATCGCAAAGATGCTATCGGGTATGCTCTCTGTAGTAAATGATTTTCCAGACTACCAGTTTGTTATTGCAGGTGCCCCTTCACAAGACTATTCTTTTTATCAGCAGTTTTTAGGGAGCAGTAATGTGAAATTTATTTCTAATAAAACCTACGGCTTATTAAGCATTGCCTATGCAGCTTTGGTAACATCCGGAACAGCAACTTTAGAAACAGCTTTATTTAAAGTTCCCGAGGTTGTTTGCTATAAAGGAAACTGGATATCGTATCAAATTGCAAAGCGTATTATTACCCTAAAATATATCTCACTGGTGAATTTAATCCTGGATAAAGAAATTGTTAAGGAATTAATTCAGGAAGATTTTAACAAAAAGAACATAAAACGTGAATTGCTAAAAATCTTAACCCCTGATTACCGCGCAAACTTACTGAAACAATATGATTTACTGGAAGAACAGCTCGGAGGAATGGGCGCAAGTGAAAAAACAGCAGCTCTCATAATCAAACATTTAACATAAATTTTAGAAAATCGTTTAATTTTAATTTTCTATATTTGCTCAAACACGACCACAATTTGATAAAATTCAAGATTTGAAAAACCTTCTGTCCATATCCCTGTTTTTGCTTTTAATGGTTTCTTGGAAATCATCGGCGCAAATAATTACGTCTAAAAAAGAAGCCCAAAAAAAGGGAATTTATTCTTACTCTGAAACTAAAACTAGCAAATCTGCTACTAAGCCTAAGCCTGCGTCTATAAACAAAGAAGCTATTGTTAAAGAGGTTGCTTCTATAAAAAACAACCGTGATATTGTAGCTTATGAGCCAGTAATAAAAGAGCCAAGAAAAGGAGGTCCAAACAAATCTACTACAACACCTATAAGTAAAAACAAAAAAATAGTTTTAGAAGATAAACCAGATCCTGATTTCGTTCCTGAACCTCATGAAAGTTATTTCGCTAAACAAATCGTTAATAACGCCCTACAATTTGAAGGCGTACGTTACAGAGGTGGCGGCACAACTAAAGAAGGTATGGATTGCTCTGGTATGGTTTATGCAACTTTCCAAATTTTCGACACCAAGCTACCAAGGAGTTCTCATGAAATGGCAAAAGTAGGTACCGAAATTAAATTATCAGAAGTTAAGAAAGGTGACTTGCTTTTCTTTAAAAATAATCGTCGCAGAAATGTTATTAACCATGTCGGTCTTGTAACTGAAGTAACTCCGGAAGGGGAAGTGAAATTTATTCATTCCTCTACAAGTTCAGGGGTAATAATATCTTCTATGAATGAGCCTTATAATGCAAGAACCTATGTTCAGGCAAGCAGGGTTATCGAAGATTAATTACAGTTTTTTATTTATGTTTCAATATCTGGAATAATATGATGGTATTGAAATATCCTATTATCATCATTACTCTTTTTTTGGCACTTGGCATAGCGGCAGGTTATTATATTACCCCATCTCCTGTCTTGCTCTATGTATTAAATGCTGTACTTTTCACTTCATTAGCTTTTACTTTTTGGCGAGCCAAAAAAGACTTTTTACAAAAACCTTATTTTGCTATTAATGTGGTTTTGTTTTCTTTTATAATGGGGATGCTCATACAGGCATTGCATTATAATCCCAATCAAAAGCTCCATTACTCTCATTTTATCACCAACGAAAATCCTATTATAAAAGGTGTAATTTCGGAGAGGCTTAAACCAAACGACTATCAAGAAAAGCATTATTTCGAGGTGATTTCAGTTAATCAAAAACCAGCTACTGGAAAGATATTGCTTACGACACCTAAAAATAAAAACACCGAATTACTTCATCTGGGTGATGTATTCATTATAGCCGACACACCACAAGTCATTACCAAATCTCTTAATCCTTACCAGTTTGATTATGCTGAATATATGAAAAAACAGGATGTTTTTCATCAGTTACGATTGGATGGTAATTATATTAAGGCCGGAATAATTAAAAATTTTGATTATTATATCGGACAATTGCGGGAGAAATTCATCGGTAGTTTTGCAATGCATAAATTCAATCCGCAGGTCCAACAAACTCTAAATGCATTATTGTTGGGACAGCGACAGGATATGGATGCTGCAACTGCCGATAATTATAAAAATGCTGGTGTACTGCATATACTTGCCATCTCCGGGCTTCACTTTTCGGTGTTGTTTTATATACTGACTATGCTGTTTCGTCCCATAAACCTGATGAATCGTAATGGTCGTTTATTACATCTTATTGGCATACTTAGTATCCTATGGGGATTTGCTTTTATAACAGGTTTATCTGCATCAGTAGTACGATCTGTAGTAATGTTTAGTTTTATAAGTGTAGGACAATATTTTAATCGGAATGCTAATATTTATAATTCGCTAGCCGTATCTATGTTGGTGCTTTTAGCAGCAAAACCTGCGTTTTTATTTGATGCCGGATTTCAGCTTAGTTACCTGTCTGTTTTCGCAATTGTATGGTTTGAGCCTTATTACAAGAAAATAAAAATCTCTGAATATAAAGCGGTAAATTACTTTAGTGATACCCTGCTAATTTCATTAGCCGCGCAAATTGGTGTTTTACCTTTAAGCCTGTATTATTTTAATCAATTTCCCTTACTCTTTTTAATTGCCAACCTTATAGTAATTCCGCTTTCAAACATTGTATTGGTTTTGGGATTAATTGTATTGTTATTCAATTTCATTTGGGCGGATGCTGCTATTGTAATAGGCAAAGTGCTGGAACTATTAGTAGAATTTATGAATGGTTTTATCGGGTGGATAGCTTCCTTTGACAGCCTTGTGTTTAAGGACATTCCTTTTACTCTTGCCCTTACCATTTCTTTATATATGGTTATTGGATTAGCTTCATTATGGATCTATAAAAAAAATTATACCCGGACAGCAGCAATACTAACCTCTATACTCCTGTTTCAATGCATTTTTGTATTCACATCGGGGAATAACAAGAACAATGAGGAAATGATCGTTTTTCATGACCGAAAAAACAGCATGATAGCTGTTAAAAACAATGATGAGATAATCATTATGAGTAATGATAGCCTGGCTAAAGAAAACCGAAGTATAAAAGCATACAATAAAGGAAGCTTCAATCAATTATTAAGAGTACAGCCTTTACAGAACGTTTTATATTTTAAAAACAAGAAGATCCTAGTAATCGACAAAAACGCATTGTATAGCCCTAAAACGAAACCAGACGTACTTATTCTTACTAATTCATCAATAGTAAATCTGGAGCGCCTAATAAGCCATTTACACCCTACAGAGATTATTGCTGACGGAACTAATTACAAAAACCGAATAAAGCAGTGGAAACAAACATGCCTAAAAGAAAAAATCCCTTTTCATGCCACAGCCGAAAAGGGATCGTATATATTTAAATAATATTTTTTATTTTTTAGAAAGAATTTTATTGGCTCCATCTAGCCATGCAGAAGGTCCGCCTGCCACATAACCTATGTTACCAAGCGCTGAAAATTCAATCTTGCCTTCGGCTGTTTTATTAGCGTTAGCAATCCATACGGTAGGATATCCTCGTACCTTAAATACTGAATTTAGTTGCGCATTTTGATTTTTAAGTTCCGGTGTCTGTGCTGTCCTTCTTGGGAAATCAAGTTCCATTAAAACTACATTTTCCTTAGCCCATTTAGCAAATTCAGGTGTTTTAAAAACCTCTTTCTGTAATTTTATACACCATCCACACCAATCGCTTCCAGTAAAAAACAAGAAAAGTGGTTTATTGGTTTTAGAAGAAACAGCCATTGCTTTTTGAAAATCAGTATGCCATTCGACAGTATCCTGTTGTGCTTGTATCGTATAAGTGCTAAAAGTAATAAGCAATGCCAAAAATATTTTTTTCATCTTCGTATTCTAGTTAATCATTATTCTAAAAACAGTGCCAATTTAAGAAAAGAAAACATACAGTCTTAAAAAAATCCCTTTTGATTACTACCAAAAGGGATTTGTATAATTATGTACTATAATTCTTTATTTAAGAACTTCAAGCAATTGAGCCGGCTCATGATATCCTACTATTGGCTCTTTAACATTACCCTTAGCATCAAATACCATCATTGTTGGATAAGCACGTACTCCTAACAACAAAGCAAACTCATGCGTTGCGTTGCGACCTTTACGATTTACATCATACTGTGGGTTGCCGTATTTTTTTCCTTTATAATGAACCTCGGAACTACCCTCTGCATTAAATTTTACTGCATAATAATTCTTGTTCACATATTCAACTACAGCAGCATCATGAAAGGTTTTCTTATCAAGCATTTTACATGGCCCACACCAGTCGGTATAAACATCCATAAAAATAGGTTTCGCATTTTTCTTTTGTGCAGCAAGAGCTTCATCCATGCTCATCCATTTAATTTCCTGCGCCTGTGTAGCTAATGCACTCAGGGTTATAAACAGTGTAAAAAGTATTTTTTTCATATTTAAATTTAGTTTATACTTGGTTTTCAAAAATAGTGCCGAATTTATTTAACTCCGTGCATTAGTTTTTTAATTACCGGATTTAATAACGAAATGAATAATCCCATACCAATAGGTACAATTGTAAAGATCAGGAAGAATGTACTTAGTGAATACTCGTTAGTAATTTTCTCGATCATACCTCCCATCGATCCTGCAAGTTTATTACCCATAGCAATAAACAGGTAGTAAACTCCAAACATCATTCCTATCCATGCAGCCGGAACCAGCTTACTTACATAAGATAATCCTACCGGTGATAAGCATAGCTCACCTAGAGTATGAAACAAGTAAGCCAATACAAGCCAAACCATACTTACCCTAACTACATCTGTAGCTCCTGGCATAATAGAGCTTGATCCATAAGCTAAGAATCCGAAACCTAGGCCAAGTAATACTAAGCCAAGGCCAAATTTTATAGCTCCGGGTAGATTGTATTTACTTTCCCACCATTTAGAAAACAACGGTGCAAAAGCAATAATGAATAAAGAGTTTAAAATACCAAACCATGTAGCCGGAACTTCTGTTTCTGGTGCAGTGAATTCCTTATTTATTTTCCAGATAACAATACACCATATGATTACGAAACTAAAAGAAAGAATTAAGTTACCTACAGAGTATTTTTTAAATGTTTTAGAGAATAGTTTTATTAAAACATAACTAATAATACCTAATGGTACAATAGTTAAAATTGCATCAACAAATTTAAACGTTAAACCTGCGTTACCTTCCAATACTCTTTGTGTGTATTTGTCGGCAAAAATGGTCATCGATCCACCAGCCTGTTCAAATGCTGCCCAAAAGAAAACTGTAAAAATAGAGAAGATAAAAACTACGATCATCCTGTCGATAATTACTTTTCTTGGCGTATCATCTACTTTTACTTCCATCTTTAAATCTTTAGTTTGTTTAGCCGAAAGACCAACATTACCAAAAATATTTTGTGTGAAGTAAAATTGCAGCATCCCTAAGAACATAAAGATACCTGCAAGACCAAAGCCCCAGCTCCATGAAACTTTTTCACCGATATAACCACAAAGCATAATTCCAAGGAAAGCCCCTGCATTTACACCCATGTAAAAAATAGAGTAAGCTCCATCTTTTTTCTCCTGGTGGTCTTTGTAAAGATTACTGATCATTGATGTCATATTTGGCTTAAATAAACCGTTACCAATGATAAGGCATCCTAAACCAATATATAAAAACATTTCTGTTTCAAATGCCATAGAAGCATGGCCAAGAGTCATAATAAAAGCACCTATAATAACGGCCCATCTGTACCCTATTAATTTATCGGCAATTAATCCACCGATAACCGGAGTAAGATAAACTCCCATTGTATATGTTCCATAAAGGCCTAAAGCTCTCTCTGTAGTCCATCCCCATCCACCTTTATCAAAAGTAGAGATTAAGAAAATTACCAATAGGGCTCGCATACCGTAGTATGAAAATCGCTCCCACATTTCTGTAAAAAATAAGACGAATAAACCGGCCGGATGGCCTAAAACACTTGACTTAAAAAAATCCTGATTTGCAGTTTCTGATGACATTAACTAGTATTTAAAAAATATATTTATTTAACTTCTTGCATTAATTTACGAACAAGCGGAGAGATAGCAATTAATACTATTCCCGCAATTAATGCATAAATGGCCAGTTGGTAATAACCATCTGTAAAGGTTGCCAGTTTTTGAGGCAGGCTATCGTTTTCTCCACCTTCAGAAAGACCTGCTCCTAATATACCTGCTACATACTGACCGTATGCGCTCGCAAGGAACCACATTCCCATCATTACACCCTGAAGCTTTTGAGGAGAAAGTTTAGTCATAATAGAAAGTCCTATAGGAGAAAGGCATAATTCGCCAAAAGTAATTACAAAATAAGCTAGTACAAAAACATCCAGGCTGGCAATACCAGAACCTACTACCACCTCGAAGAAACGTGTTGCATATAACACATAAAAACCAGCAGCAAGGAACAGGAAGCCCATACCAAATTTAATAACTGTATTAGGCTCTATTTTCTTTTTTGCCAATGCAACCCATACAAGACCAACTATTGGTGCGAAAATAATAACAAATACCGAGTTAGCCGCATTATTAACACCATTAGGATCTAAAGTAAAAGTACCCGCAACAACATTATTAAGATTTTGCGCAGCAAAAATACTTAATGAACCTCCACTCTGTTCAAAGAATGCCCAGAAGATTATAGAGAATAAAATAAACACCAATGCGGCAATAAGCTTTTTGCTCTCTGCCCAGGTGTGTTTAGTCATTTCATAAATAAGGTATACTAAAGTAGCAGGGCCAATGATATACATAAAATAGTCTGTATATTCCGTTTTAGCTACCATAGTCATAATAACCGGTATTAATGCCAGTGTAAGTGCATAAACTGCATACTCATACCATCCTTTACCTGATTTTACTTTTACAGGTACAATAGCAGGTTCTTCAGGTTTTACGTTTGCAATACCTTCAACATGGACCACTTTTACCTCTTCATCATTATTTTTAAATGGTGATAAGCCAATAGGTCCTAACGTTTTTTGAGTAAACAAGAATGTAATAAGACTTATTGTCATTACTATACCTGCAAGACCAAAAGCAACATTCCAGGTATATTCAGCAGGAATAAAGCTTGTAAACAATTGTCCTTTACCAATCGCGATACATGCATATCCACCCATTAAAGCACCGATATTAATACCAGAATAGAATAATGAGAAACCTGCATCTCTTCTTGAGTCATCTCTTTTATAAAGAGATCCAACCATCGTAGAGATATTTGGTTTAAAGAAACCTGTACCAATAACAGTAAAACTTATTCCAAGGAAAAAATTGTTTTCAGGAAAAGGGTCGAAAGCAAGAATAGCACTTCCGACGATCATTAATATACCACCCCAGAAAAGTGATTTTCTGAAGCCTAATATTTTATCGGCGAACAAACCACCAATAAAGGTAAATGCATACACAAAAGCCTGGGTAGCTCCATACTGAAGATTAGCCTGTACAGCGGACATATGACCGCCTGTATTTAAAATCAGATGGGTTACCATAAAGTAAGTTAGTACTCCCCTCATTCCGTAAAAGCAGAAACGCTCCCACATTTCCGAGAAAAATAATCCCCATAACTGTTTTGGGTATTTACCCTTAAAGTCCTGGATCTGCTCCAGGGTAATCGATTCGTTAGCTATTGCCATGGTATAGATTTAATTAATAAACGTTATTTTCTTTCATTACCTTATTAAGCCATTTTAGCATAAGGAATAATAAAAGTGCCGCTGCAAGTACCAGCGCGAAATTAAGGAAGAAAAAGTTTTCTTTTTGCTCCATAGTTTCCCAAAGACTTGAAAGCATACCGGCAAGCTTGTTACCCACAGATATAGAAAGGAAGAAACCACCCATCATTAATGCAGTGATCCTTGGCGGACTCAACTTAGATACCAATGATAATCCCATTGGTGAAAGGCAAAGCTCTCCTAATGTAATTACTCCATAAGAAGCTAATAGCCACCAGCTGCTCGCTTTCATACTAAGATCGTTTGTAGCATATACCGCTCCAACCATTACCAAAGCAGAAAGTGCGGTAATTAATAAACCAATTGCAATTTTTGTAGGTGTACTTGGTTCTTTTTTCTTTTTTCTTAAAGCGCCCCAAACTCCTACAAGTACCGGTGTAAGCAATACTACCCAGAATGGATTGATCGACTGGTAAAGCTCTGTTGAAAATAATTTAAGATCCGATCCTTTAGCAGGTACTTTATCCGCAGGAAGATTATGGAAATATTTGCGTGATGATTCCAGTTTAGCAACTTCTTTAGCAGAATCTTTTTTAGCTGCTATTTCTTCTGCCGATACTTCCGGCATAGCTTCAGTAGCTGCTCTCATTTCATTAATTTTCGCAGCAAACTCCTTATCACCAAGAGCAACAATATCGTTATTTACAACTGTTTGTGCCATATCAAACTTAGTAGCTACGTTAGCTACAGATTCTGGCATCTCCCTATCGGTATATTCTTCTGCCCAAACAGTAAGCGCATCACCATTTTGGTGGAATATCGCAAAGAATAAAATAACGCAAGAGAAAACTGCAAGAAGTGCGCCTATAGCGCGCTTTTCAAGACCTGATGATTTGAACCAAAGGTAAATAAAGAATGCAATTACTGGCACACAGCCAAAAATAAATGCATCATTAGTATCTGATCCAAGAATATTGTTAGGAATAAGGTAACCCAAAATACCAAATACAAACATTGGCAATATAGTAAGACCTAATATTTTTAATGTTGGCATATCACCTTCTTGTACTGGTTTGATAACATCTATAGGTTTTATATGCTTTGTTCCGCTAAGGAAAACAACTACGCCTATAAGCATACCTACACCCGCAGCAATAAAAGCAAAGTTCCAACCAAAGTTAATTCTCATATAAGCTGCTACAAAGTTGCATACAAAAGCACCAATATTGATACCCATATAGAATATGTTATAACCCGAATCTTTCTTATCTTTTAAATCATCACTACTGTAAAGATTACCTACAAGCGTAGAGATATTCGGTTTAAAGAAACCATTACCCAAAATAATAAAACCAAGACCAATAAAGAAAGTAGTAACATCGTGTATCGATAACAGGAAATAACCACAGGCCATCATAAGTCCTCCCATAACAATAGACCTCCTATAACCCAAAACCCTATCAGCAAGAAGGCCCCCAATAAACGGAGTAAGATATACTAATCCCAAGTAGGTTCCATAAATGTCAGATTTTTTCACAGCATCAAACCCCATACCCCCATTGTTCCAGCCGTCTATCATATACAGCGAGAAAATTCCAAGCATTAAGTAATAACCAAATCTTTCCCACATTTCTGTGCCAAATAAAAACCAAAGCCCCTTAGGATGCCCTTTTTGTGTAGTAGTTTCGCTCATAATTTGCCTGTTTATAGTTTTTCTTTTATAAAGTTAGTCATCTTAGTATACAACTGTAATCTTGTTTTACCTCCATAAATACCATGGTTTTTATCAGGATAAATAGCCCAGTCAAATTGTTTATTTGCCTGTACTAATGCCTCGATCATTAACATCGTATTTTGTACGTGTACATTATCATCTGCAGATCCGTGGATCAGCAAATAAGAACCCTTAAGGTTTTTAGCAAAATTAATTGGTGAGTTCTCATCATAACCCGATGCATTTTCCTGCGGTGTCTGCATATATCTTTCGGTATATACTGAATCATAAAAACGCCAGTTTGTAACCGGTGCTACAGCAATAGCCATTTTAAACACATCGTTACCTTTAAGAATACAGTTAGATGACATGAAACCACCATAACTCCATCCGAAGATTCCTATTCTAGAAGCATCTACATAATCATAATTACCAAGTACTTTGGCCGCATCTATCTGATCTTCCACTTCATATTTACCAAGTTCTTTATAGGTTACTTTTTTAAACTCAGCACCTTTAAAGCCAGTACCACGTCCGTCAACACAAGCAACGATATACCCTTGTTGCGCCAGCATCATAAACCAATAATCGTCAGCACTATTCCACTCATTGTTAACCTGCTGAGATCCCGGCCCACTATATTGATACATAAACACAGGATATTTTTTAGTAGCGTCAAAATCTTTTGGTTTAATCATCCATGCGTTTAGCTGATGACCTTTTTCGGTTGTGATAACCATAAATTCTTTTTCAGGAAGATTAAAATCCATAAGTTTAGATTTTAACGCATCGTTATTTACGATCGCTTTTACCTGCTTACCATCTTTAGCATTTAATAAAGTGTAGTTAGTAGGTTCTTTGGCACTTGAAAAAGTATTGATAAAGTAGTCGAATTTCGGACTAAAGGTTGCTGCATTAGTACCTGTATTTCGTGTAAGCCTAACTTTGTTCTTGCCATTTAGGCTAACCCTGTATACATCGCGGTTAATAGAACCCATTTCGGTAGACTGATAGAAAACATTTCCTGTTTTGTTATCAAAACCATAGTAAGCAGTAACTTCCCATGCTCCCTTTGTAACCTGGTTTATAAGCTTACCTGTTTTTGAATAATGGTAAATATGGTTGTATCCATCTTTTTCGCTCGTCCATATAAAACCATTATCGGCAAGGAAGGTAAGGTTATCAGTAATGTCAATATATGCTTTATCCTTTTCATTAAGTATTACAGTTGATGTACCACTGTTACCGTCAACAAAAATAAGATCAAGGTTGTTTTGGTGTCTGTTTATTACCTGAACGCTCAATGTCTGAGCTTCATTGGTCCATTTTATACGTGGAATATAAAAATCGTTGTAATTACCCAGTTTAATTTCTTTTGTAGTATTGGTCTTTACGTCATAAATATGAAGCGACACAAGTGCATTTTTCTCTCCTGCTTTTGGGTATTTAAATACATATTGCGAAGGATATAACCCAGTATTAAACATATCCATTGAGAATTCAGGAACGGCAGTTTCATCAAAACGGATAAAAGCTATTTTATCTCCTCTGCTGTTCCAGTCATATGCTTTTACGAATGCAAATTCTTCTTCATATACCCAGTCGGTAATACCATTAATTATGGAATTCTTTTTTCCGTCGGTAGTAATTTGCTTGGTAGTTTTTGTAGTAAGGTCGTAAAGGTAAAGATTGTTGGCACTCGAGTAGGCTACTTTAGTACCGTCGGCAGAAAAAGTTGGCTCCTGCACTTTAGAATCAGCCAGTTTAATAAGTGTTTTGGCTGTAGTATCGTAGATATAAAAATCTGCAACGAAAGAATGTCTGAATATCTGTGCGGAATTGGTTGCGATCAGTATTTTTTTCTCATCAGGGCTAAACGTGTAGCTGTCTATTCCGTCTTTAAGTTCCGTAAAACTTTTAGAGTCTATCAGATTACCAACCTTATTAAGTGTTGCGAAATCGTATAAATCAATCGAGACACTACCGGTACTCCTATTAGCATTCAATACCGTATATTCATTGGAGTTTTTCATGGCCTGGAGATCATCCATTCCCTGGGTCCGGAAAGCACCACCCCATATTTGTTCCAGTGTTATTTTTTGTTGTGCCATTACCGGCATAGCAGCCAGTAAAAAGAAGAAAATAGACCTTTTAATATATTTCATTTTGCAGATGGTAAAAAACTTCCAATTTTAGTAAATTTTTATGAATAATCTGTCCTTTTTTTTGTTAAATGAAACAGGGCCCAATTTGCGGGTGTATAATTTTGGCAAATGCATGCGCGAAAGCTTATCTTTGCGGCATATTATTATTTTAAGCTACTGAAAATGAGTAAAGCAATAGCCGGGTTTTCTAAACTGACTAAACAACAAAAGATTGAATGGATCACTAATGAGTACTTTCAAAACCCGGAAGAGGCCACCACTTTAATAAAAAAATACTGGAATTCAGACGAAAGTCTTCAAAAGCTGCATGATGAATTCATCGAAAACACCATAACAAACTTCTATCTGCCACTTGGTGTAGCTCCAAATTTTATTATCAACGATAAAAAATATACGATCCCAATGGCAACCGAAGAAAGTTCGGTTGTTGCTGCAGCATCAAAAGCAGCAAAGTTTTGGGCAAAACGTGGTGGTTTTAAGGCCACTGTACTTAATACCGAGAAAATTGGCCAGGTACACTTTCTCTTTAATGGCAGTACAGAGACTTTACAGGCTTTTTTCAATGCTATAAAATCTAAATTCTTTGAAGGCACCGAAGATCTTACCAAAAACATGCAAAAGCGTGGAGGTGGTATCCTCGATATAGAACTTAGAGATAAGACTCATTTACTACCTAATTACTATCAACTGCATGCTACTTTTGAGACTAAAGACAGCATGGGTGCTAACTTTATAAACTCCTGCCTCGAGCAATTTTCAAAGATCTTAAAAAGTGAAGCATTTGCCTATACTGCATTTACCGAATCTGAAAAAGATGTACAGGTTATTATGAGCATACTCTCCAACTATGTGCCGAATTGTATTGTTAGAGCCGAGGTATCCTGCCCAATAGAGCAGCTACATGAAGACACGAATATAAGTCCGATGGCATTTGCCGAAAAGTTTATGACTGCGGTTAAAATTGCCGAAATTGAACCTTTTCGTGCGGTAACACATAACAAAGGCATTATGAATGGTGTTGATGCTGTTGTAGTAGCTACCGGAAATGACTTTAGAGCTGTTGAAGCCGGAATACACGCTTATGCATCAAAAGATGGACAATACAGCAGTCTGTCTCACGCGAAAGTTGAGAACGGTATATTTACTTTTTGGATCGAGTTGCCTTTAGCATTAGGAACTGTTGGCGGACTTACAACCCTGCACCCTTTAGTGAAATTATCATTAGAAATGCTAGGAAAACCTTCTGCCCAGGAACTTATGCAAATTGTAGCGGTAGCAGGACTGGCACAAAATTTTGCTGCACTACGTTCCCTAACAACAACAGGAATTCAGCAGGGGCATATGAAAATGCACCTTATGAATATCCTGAACCAATTACAGGCCGGCGACCACGAAAAGATACAGGCTGTTAAACATTTCGAAAAAAATCCTGTAAGCCATTCGGCAGTAGCAGATTATTTACGAGATTTACGACAAACTAATATCGATCGCATTGAAGAAGACTTTTTTTAGCAACGGAAAACTTCTGTTAACGGGTGAGTATCTCGTCCTTGATGGAGCAACAGCACTGGCACTGCCCACCCGCTATGGTCAATATTTGGATGTTTCGCATTCAAACAAAAGCGGTATTCACTGGAAAAGCTTTGATGCAGATGAAAGTGTTTGGTTTGAAGCTGAAATACCTTTCAACTCCATTTTAGAAAACTATCAAGAATACGAAAACCCAGAGATAAACACGCTGGTAAAAATACTACACGAGGCATGGCTTGTGAATCCTGAAGTTTTAGAGAATGAAAAAGGGTTTTCGATCACTACAAGATTAACATTCCCAAGAAATTGGGGGTTAGGTACATCTTCTACCCTTATCAACAACATAGCAGAATGGTTTGAGATAGATGCTTTCGACTTGTTAGCAAAAAGCTTTGGAGGAAGTGGCTATGATATTGCCTGTGCACAAAATGTGACCCCGATACTATATCATCTCGACAATGGTAAACCTGTAATAAAGCGCGCAGCCGCTTTTAACCCTCACTTTGCAGATAACCTTTACTTTGTATACCTTAACCGCAAACAGAATAGCAGACAGGCCATAGACGCTTATAGGATGCGCAGGAACAGGATCGCACCTGTGCGAACTAAGATTGATGCACTTACTCAAAAAATACTGCGGACAGCTTCTTTAAACGACTTTTGTATTGCTATAGAAGAGCACGAAAGTATAATGTCGGAAGTTTTAGGCTTACCCACTATTAAAACACTGGCTTTTCCTGACTTTAATGGAACCATTAAAAGCTTAGGCGCCTGGGGAGGAGATTTTATTTTGGCAGCTACTACTGAAGATCCTAAAGAATATTTTAAAGCAAAAGGATTTGAAGTAATCATTCCTTATAAGGAAATGATTTTAGATGTTGGTATAGATTTTTCTCAAGGCGATTTTTAATCCCTTCAAACATAAAACACTTTATTTTTAAACATAAAAAATCCCGCAATTGCGGGATTTTTCTGTTTTCAATGTGTTCTTCAAACTAGTTGAATTCTGCTCTGTTATCTTCGATATCAGCATTTTCTCTTAATGCCTGAGAAAGTCTTCCTTGTACTTGCTGTCTTGATTCACCTTTCATTCTTGTAGTGTACATAGAATAATTAGGTAGCTCAGCTGCTTTAGTTACTGATTTTGCTCTTATCATGAAAACACCAGATTTACCATCGATAAGACCTGAAGTTTTTCCTGCAGCAAGACCAAAAGCTTTACCTACAACTTTAGGCTCAGCACCTACATTAGGAAGTACTGGATTACTAAGTGTAACATCAATAGCATTAGCTACTGTAGAGCCTGTTTTTTGAGCTACAGCTTCAAGTGTAGTGCCTTCCATTTTCTTTCTGATCAATTCTGCTTTTTTCTCATTACGGATAATTGGCAGTACAGATATTTTAGCTTCTTCCATTGGTAGAAGACCTTTTTCATTGATCGATTTAAGTCTTACGATAGCATGCCCCTGAGGAATGTCAAATTTCTTAACATCACCTATTTTAGTGTCTTTACCATAAATCCATTTTACGATAGCTCTTTGGCTTCCTATTCCCTGAACACTTTCGTCATTAACTGCTATTTTATTAGCCGGTACAACTGTAAGGTTTAAACTTTTAGCTAGATCAGCGAATGGTTTAGTTTCTGCATCCATTTCCATTTTAGATGCTTTAGTAAATACCTCATCGGTAGTTCCTTCAGATGGCTCAATTTTTTGTGCAATTGTAGCAAGTTGTACAGCCTCATTTTTACCTGTAACTTTAATTACGTGGTAACCAAATTCAGTTTCTACAACACCTGTAGTTCCTACAGCGTTATTGAAAACGAAATCGTTAAATGGCTTAACCATTTGCCCAGGAGCGATATTATCATACTCACCACCTGTTTGTGCAGATCCCGGATCATCTGTATTTGTTCTTGCAAGTTCAGCAAACGCAGAAGGGTTAGCATTAACTTGTTTTAAAAGATCATCAGCTTTAGCTTTAGCTTCTTCTTTAGTTCTTGTAATTGCAGGGTTTGGTGTTTTACCTCCGGCATAACCAATAAGTATATGACTTGCTTTTGCAGTTGCATTACCTTTTTTATTGATCATTTTTGTAAGCTTGTAGTAACCATCCTGAATGTATGGACCAAAAACCTGACCTTTTCCAAGGCTATAAATTTGCTCTGCAAATTCAAGAGGAAGTTGTTTTTTAGTTACATATGTAGTATCATACTTAATGTCAGAATGTTTGTTTACAAACTCTTCAACGTTAGTAACGTTAGCAAATCCAGGAACAGTATCGTTTGCCTGTGTAGCTTGGTTAAACTCAACTTTAGGAGAAAGCAATGAAGTAATTTCATTTTTCATCTCAGCTTCGTCAGCAGCAGATGGTTTGTTTTCAACTACTACGAATTCTACATCACGAGAAGCCTCAGCTTTGTATTTCTTTTCGTTTTTCTTCATGAAAGCAGTGATCTCTTCATCAGAAACCTTAACCTGATCATCATTGATAGTACTGTAAGGAACATACACATAATCAAATGCAGCCTTATCAGAATCCATTTTGTATTTAGCTTTTCCATCAAGATCAGTTGCAAAGAAAGCCGCTTTAAGCATATTAACATACAATTGCTTTTTAGCTGCATTTTCTACAAGACCTTTATTTTTTTCTATCATCTGCCATTGTGCAGGATTGGTAGTTTTCATGTTAACAAGGAATTCAACGAATTTTGCCTTGTCAAATTTCCCCAATGCATTTAAGAATTGTGGATTTTGAGCAACTTGAGGATCCTGAGCATATACATTAAATACATGATCTTTACCTACCCTTAGGCCAGCTTTCTCATATCTTTCTTCAAAAAGTACATTTTCAACTTCCTGATTCCATACTGCATTTGCCGCCTGAGTAGAGCTTATTCCCTGCTGTCTGGCCTGAACTTCGTTTACTTGTTGTAAAAATTCCTGTACTGGAATATCCTTACCGTTTACGCTTCCTATGTTTCTGGTAACCCCAAAACCACCGCTGTTTATAATATCACCTACTATAAAAGCTAATAAGCAAAAGCCGATAACTAGTATCAGAAGTAGCGAACGCTGCCTAATTTTTGATAAAACCGCCATTTTTATGTTTGTTAAAATTTTATATCAGTGGGCGAAAATACAATTATCTGTTTAATAATAAAAGTAGTGGGCTTATATTTTCTGCATAAGATGCATTTTTTTTTATTTATCCCGTAAAGGCTCAATTTTTACAAGCTCAATCTTTTTGTTTGAAGCCTGTTCTATGAAAATTTCGAAGTTCTCAAAGGCCAATTTCTCTCCTGTACGCGGAATTTCCTTCATATTGTGCACTATAAAACCTCCAAGCGTAGCATAAGAATCACTTTCGGGAATTTTAAGACCATATTTTTCATTTATATATTCCACATCCAGCCTTGCCGAAAATAAAAAAGCATTATCATCTAGCCTTTGTTCCGTCAGCTCTTCTGCAACTTCATCATGCTCATCCTCAATTTCCCCAAAAAGCTCTTCTATAATATCCTCAATGGTTACAATGCCCGACGTGCCACCATATTCATCAAGTATAACCGCAATACTTTTTCGCTTACGGGTAAGTATACTTAAAAGCTCTTTGATATAAATTGTTTCGGGTGCATACTCAATCGGAATCATCACTGATCGTACCATTGTTGGTTTTTTAAACATCTCGAAAGAATGAACATACCCAATAATATTATCCATACCTCCCTGATAAACAATCGCCTTAGAATATCCTGTATCTATAAACAACTGCCTTAATTCAATTACCGGATCATTAAGCTCCACAGCCGAAATTTCTGTTCGGGGCGTCATTATATCACGTGCTTTCAAATCGGAAAACTCAAGTGCATTCTGAAATATCTGAATTTCAGAATCTACTTCTTCCTGTTCATCTGCACCGTTTAACTGTTCTGTTATATAATTACCCAACTCGCCTCTACTAAAAAAAGCCCGCTGACTATCGCCCTTAGTACGTAATACCTTTACTAATATAAAATCGGATATGGCTATCACAAATTTAGAAACCCAATGAAACAGGCAGTAAAAAGCATAAGCAGGCAGTGCAAAAACCTTAATAAGCGTATTTGCATATACCTGAAAAAATATTTTAGGTAAAAATTCTGCCGTGAGCAGCAGTATAAATGATGAAATTACGATTTGTAATAGTAGCTGATAAAAAACAGGCATACTATTATCCGATAGATAGATCCAGCCTAATATGGCATTCCCCATATAATAGGAATAGATAACCAGTACAATGCTATTACCCACAAGCATTGAAGTAATGAATTGTGTGGGTTTTTCGGTTAAGCGGGTAAGTATTCTGGAAATTAAAGTAGACTGTTTTTTTTCTACTTCAAGGTACACTTTATTAGATGAGATATAGGCGATCTCCATTCCAGAAAAAAAAGCTGAAAGAAGTAAACACACTATAATCATCGTTACTTCCATGACTGCTTAGTTTTCTTTTTTATTCTGGTATTTCTTGGCAAACTTCATTCTAAAGAAAAACATAAAAATAGCAAGCGCTGCGAATAAAAAACTTATCACATAATTTTCACCCGCCAATACTCTCATGATACCATCATAAATAAAAAAAGCTGCAACAGCAAGATATACGTATGATACAATTTTTAAATAACTCATTTTTATATTTTATTCCGTTTTATTAATTTCTCCTGAATTTTGCTGCATATCGAATACTTTAAAATCCTTACTGAAATCTATACCGGGGCCTTCAAAATATCCGCCCTTAGCATCTGTAAATTTAAAGTTTTTTTCGGTATAAAACCATTCATTCTTTTGATCATAGAACAACTGGTCGGTTTGAAGCACATTACCATCACTAGACGTGATCTTTACATTACCCTGCAAATCAATAATATCGGTCTTAGCATATGTAATTGCATAATCAGACACTACATAACTCTTTTGTCCTTTATCATCAAACAGGGTTACATGCACTCCTTTAGGAAATTCATTAAAGCCATACTCAAGATTAGAGAAGTCCAACATAAGCGGACTAACCAAAATTGCCTTTACTTTACCTGAATCTGTGTATTTAAGATTGATATTCTCGGTTTCACCAGAAGGACTAAACGTTACCGTATTAATGCGCTGCACGTCCTTAAAATTACTCTCACAAGAGCATAGTAGCGCAATAAAAGCTATTGCAATAATACCTATACTTTTTTTGTACACACTCATGTATTACAATTTAGGAACAGTAACCGTTTCATTAATCCAGCAACCATATGTTATGGTATCGCCTTTTCCTTTACGTGCTGCTTTTGCCAGATCTTTAGTTGGTTTCTTTTTATCGTATGTTGCTGTTACAGCAGCTACAGTAGCTTTATATTTAGGCTCGGCAATTTCCGCCTTTTTAGCAGTATCTATAGCAAGCCACATCAATGCCTTTTTCTCAAAATCAGTCAGTTCACACTCTGTTGTTACAGCATTATACATTTCTGCAAGCATCAGGTACGGTTTCCCAGTTTTAGGATTGAATTCTACCGCTTTAAGAGCATATTTTTTAGCCTCAGCCTTATCAGAATTTTTCAATACAGAAGCTATTTCATAATAAAGGTCACCTCTCTTTTCGGGAACCACTTCAAGGGCAGCAGACTGCTCAAAATATTTTACAGCATCTTTCGTATTTCCTTTTCTCAATGCCAAAGTACCAAGACGATGTGCCGATTGTTTTGTTGGCTTTAAAGTATTAATTGCCAAAGCGCCTTTATTTAAAACCAAAGAATTATAGCATTTCTTCTCGAATAAAGCACTTGCCATAGCTTCAAGCCACGCTACATCTTTTTCATGATCTTCGTAATTCTTGCTGTAATATACTTCCATTTTTTCGCATGAAAGGTAGTTTTTACTCAAGATACTAACATTATCATTTACCGCATCCAATGCATCCAGTGTTGGTTTAGCATCACTTAAAACCAATCTATCCTCATCGGTCAGCATTTGGGTTTCCTGCTTTTTTAATACAGCATCTTTCTCTGTATTTATTTTATTTTGGGTATACGCTATCTGTCCTGTTATTTCGCCATATTTCTCAATGTACTGCTCATCGGTTATGCCTTTACCCGATTTATATTGCTCTAAAAACAACATAAAGTATTTTTCAAGTGCATTATAATCTGTAAAAGCCTGCCTGTTTTTAGAAAAAGAGGCATTTAACGACTTGTAGGCCTCATCATCTGCAATTAGTTTATACTCGTTCTGAAGCATTGTTTTTTTAACATCACCTCCACTTCCAGGAAAATTCTTTTCCTGCTCTGAGTATAAAGCTACAAGATCGTCAACAAATATTTTTTGCTGTTCTGGCGTGCGGGCAACTTCAATTTGGTATTTAAGTACCGTTTCGCCATACTTATAAAGTTTGTCGTTAAACTTAGGGCATGATTTTCTTAAATCCGGCAGCATAGTATAAACATCATTATACTCTTTTACCAGCATCTTACCCTCAAACACTTTGAAATTATCTTCGCATTTATAAACTTCCTGTGCTGTAGCTGTTAAGCTAAATGCACATATAAAAAGAGCCCATAGTGTTTTCATAACTCCAAAGTTTTTTTAGTTTAATCGTATTTCCTTTTTATAAACCATTTATCGTTTAAGGATAAACTCACCATAAAGTTGACATAATTCTCCTGAATAAGGTTTGCTGTAGTAGTACCTCTGCGCCCCATTTCCATTCCGATATTAAGGTTAGACCCTCCAATATTGCCTCCTAACGGAAGCCCCATACCCAGCGTAAAACCAAAATCGTTTATATCCTGATTATTTACCACAAGTCCGGTTTTTTCAAACTTAAGTCCTGCCCTGTAAGTAACCCTACTTAGGTAACTGTTGTATGACATATATTTTGGAATAAAATAACCTCCAAGAGATATTTTGTGTGATGGCTCAAAACCAGCATTAGTAACCGCATCAAAACGATTACCAAGCTTGTTACTTTCCTGAAAAGTATATTCTAAACCGGCAAACCATTTTCTGGCTTCGCCTACGCCACTACCAATAGAGAATTTGGAAGGCATCTTAAGATCATCCTTAAACGATCCTTTAGTTAACTGTTCCACTATAACCTCATCGTTCTGAGCGGTAAGTGTAATTGTTGCAAGTTCTCTTTGCGTTGTGCTTTTAAGGGTGCTTTTAGGTGTATATGTTGCACTACCATACCAGTTTAATTTTTCATTTAACTTAGTTTGATATGTAGCTCCAATATTAAAAGACACTCCATTATAGTCGGCTGTATTTATTTCGCGGGTTGGATATTGAACCGCAAGATCCGGTATACCAACTATAGATTTTGTTTCGATACTTCCGAAGTTGTATTGAAAATCTGCCCCTACACTAAACTTTGGTGTAATTTGATAAGCCGCTCCTACAAACGCCCTGTTTATACCTCCACTGCCTTCAAACTGCCTATATTGGTTAATAGTATTAACTACTTTTTCATTCTGAATTTTATAACCTACAGATGTATATGGCATTAATCCGAAAGCGAAACCTAATTTATTAAAAGGTAATGCTACAGCAAGATAATCCAGCGTCGTTCTGTTGGCGCTATCCTCTATCGATGATGTTTTAAACTTAGTACCGGTATTGCTTCCGGCAATTGTAAAAGTTGTAAACTTCAATGAATTGTATGTTGCAGGATTTTGAAGGTTTATATGTATACTGTCACCTAAAATCCCTATACCTCCCATAGACCTGTTTTCTACTGTGCCCTTAAACTTTACGTCACCAATACCATAGTAAGAATAAGGTGATGCATTATTTTCCTGGGAAAAACCCATGGTTGAGAAAATCAGGCAAACGCCTGCAATAATTTTTTTAATCATTTGTGATCGTATATAAATATAAAAGATTCAAACTTTCTAAAAGGAAATTTGAATTGGCAAATATGGTGTTTTTTAATCTTTTAGCCAAAAAATCAGCATCTCCACCGGTTAATATTATTGTTAACTCCTGATACTGTTCACTATACTGTTTTACAAACCCTTCCAGTTCGTGCAGTACCCCATTTACAACCCCCGAATGCATAGACTCTTTTGTAGAGTTACCAATGTACTGCAAAGGCATTTCTGGATATAACAACGGAAGTTTTGCTGTAAAATTATGCATTGCCGAATACCTTAACTGCAATCCCGGCGATATAGCACCCCCAAGGTAATTATCATTGCTATCAATAAAATCATACGTAATACAGGTACCTGCATCTATTACCAGCCTGTTTGCTCCTTTATATTGCAGCACTGCTCCTGCCGAAAGTACCATTCTGTCTATTCCAAGCGTAGCAGGTGTTTCGTATTTATTTTTAAACGGAAACACAGTATCTCGTCCAATTTTTATTAAACTACTGCTTTTTTCTAATAGTAATAACAACTCATTGTCCTCTTTCCCTACCGAAGAAAGTATCGTATGAGTGATGTTTGGATGTTTTTTTAAAAAAAATTGGAAGTTTTTTATGGCTTCATTTTTTTCAAAAACAACCTTCTCTAAAAGTGCAGCACCCTCAAAAACAGCAGCTTTAATTTTTGTATTACCTATATCGACAGCTAAATGCATTTTCCTTTTATTAGTGTGGCAAAGATAGTAATTGATTTTTTTTATCTTTTGTTTTGGATAATATAAAAATGGCTCTATATTTGCACCCGCAATGACAACGGTACCTTAGCTCAGTTGGTAGAGCAATGGACTGAAAATCCATGTGTCCCTGGTTCGATTCCTGGAGGTACCACAAAAAAGCCCACTCATAACGAGCGGGCTTTTTTTTATGAAAAAAAATCAACCTTAAGATCAATCATTATCTAATTTTATTAGAATAAAATTTAAGAAAAATATTCTGCAATATCAATAATGCCGAGGTTCCTGCAACAAAAGGAAATGTAAGCGACGTAACTTTATAAGCACTCATAATAAAGCTTACTATTAACGAAAATACGATAGTAACAACTACCCAAACCCCATCTTTCACTTTATATCCCACAAAAACAATAGCACATAACACTGCATTATATCCAAATAATCTCATAGTAATGACCTTAGTTGGGACGTCATAAAATGCAGGTAATATGCCTGCTACCACTGCAGCAGAAATAAGATGCAATTATTCTTTATCCAAAACAATTTGAATCATTTTAATTCTTTCGAGTTTTTCATGTAAATTTATACATCACTTAAAAAATTAAATCATGGCATCTATATCGGCTTCCATTGAAAAAGAACTTTACCGAATTGAAATTAAAACCCCAACCGGAAATGTATTATTTGCCGATGAGCCTATTGAGAAAGGTGGACAGGATAAAGGTTTTTCGCCGAGAGAGCTATTAGCCTCATCACTAGGAGCATGCACCTGCGCTACCGTACGCATGTATGCCGACCGCAAGGTCTGGGATCTTGAGAAGGTAAATATCAGTATTGATCTTAATGAGGAAGACGGACAAACAAAATTTACCCGAAAACTGGAACTCATAGGCAAATTAGATGAGACTCAACGTGCACGCCTCCTAACTGTTGCTAACGCCTGCCCAATTCATAAAATACTCACAGGAACCATTACTATAGAAACTGTATTGTTATAATATTAAATACGTTTAAACAATCTGTTTTTGTTTTGCCAAATACTTTTGTCACCCCTTTAGGTTTTAGTAATTTCGCATTCTTTACAAATGCCTTATGAACGAACTTCACTCAGAAACCAGTCCTTACCTGCTACAACATGCCAACAATCCTATACACTGGAAAGCCTGGAATGAGCAAGCGCTTGCAAAAGCAAAGGAAGAAAACAAACTTATCATTGTAAGCATAGGCTACTCTGCATGCCATTGGTGCCATGTTATGGAGCATGAAAGCTTTGAAGACGAAGAAGTCGCGGCTGTTATGAACAAAGACTTTATATCCATAAAGGTAGACCGTGAAGAACGCCCAGATGTAGATGCTACCTATATGAAGGCGGTACAAATCATGACAGGACAGGGAGGATGGCCAATGAATGCTGTGCTTTTACCAGATGGAAGACCAATTTGGGGAGGCACTTATTTTAAGAAAGAAAACTGGATAGCAACCTTGGAACAATTACAGGATTTATATGCCACCCAACCGGAAAAAGTAACCGACTATGCCGAAAAATTACTTAACGGCATACAATCACTCGTTTTATTAGGAAAAAACACTGCCGAAGGAATCGCTCCTATATCTAATATGGAGCATCTTATTGAAAAATGGTCCCGAAGCTTTGACTGGGAATTTGGTGGTTATGCCCGTGCGCCTAAATTCATGATGCCGAACAACTACCTGTTTTTACAACGATATGGCCATCAGGAAAAGAGACAGGACATTCTCGATTTTGTTGATTTAACACTAACCCGAATGGCTTATGGTGGCCTTTTCGATACTCTTGATGGTGGTTTTTCCCGCTATTCTGTAGATATGAAATGGCATGTTCCCCATTTCGAAAAAATGCTTTACGATAATGGGCAGTTAATGAGCCTGTACGCCGAAGGATACAAACGCACTAAAAACTCACTTTATAAAGAAGTAATAGAGAAAACACATCGTTTTATTCAAAAAGAACTTACTGATACTACAGGTGCATTTTACAGCGCATTGGATGCCGATAGCCTTAACGAAAAAGGACATCTTGAAGAAGGCGCTTTTTATGTTTGGGAAAAACAGGAATTGAAAGATTTACTGAAAGAAGATTTCGATCTTTTTGCAACCGTATTCAATATTAATGAATTTGGATATTGGGAAGATGGGCATTTTGTGCTTATCCAAAATGAAGCAATCGAAAAACTTGCCAACGATGCCAATATTACAGTTGATGCCCTACAAAATAAAAAAGAGCAATGGGAAAGGTTACTTTATGAAGTACGTGAAAAACGCAGGAAACCAAGGCTTGACGATAAAACCCTGACTTCCTGGAATGCTATTATGCTTAAAGGCTATGTTGATGCTTATAAAGCATTAGGCAATGACGAATACCTAACCGCAGCCTGCCGCAACGCTCAATTTATTACTGATACTTTGTGGCATAGCGATGGCCATTTATGGCGAACTTACAAAAATGGCACAGTGAAAATTAAAGGCTTTTTAGAAGATTATGCCCTTACAGCAGATGCCTTTATTACATTATATGAAGCAACATTGGAAGAAAAATGGCTGCTTTATGCTAAACAGCTTACTGATTATACACTTGAAAATTTTTATGACGAAAATCAGCAGTTTTTTGCCTACACATCTGCTAAAGAAGAGCAACTTATAGCCGCTCACTTTGAAACCGAAGATAATGTTATACCCGCATCAAATTCAGTTATGGCAAACGTACTGTATAAACTAAGTGTTCTTTTTGATAACACTTATTATGAAAAAACAGCATTGCAAATGCTTCATCTCATCATCCCAAACCTCGACTATCCTTCTGCTTTTTCAAACTGGCTGAATTTATGGCTAAATCTTTCTCCTCAAAACAGAGAGCTTGCCGTATGCGGAACGAATGCTGTTCAGGAAATAAAAAAAATAAACAGCTGCTATCTCCCGTATGTTATTACAGCCGGCAGCACGACAGAATCTACCATCCCGTTTCTGTCCAATCGTTTTGTACAAGATGAATTGTTGTTTTATATTTGCCAAAACAAGGCCTGTGGCTTGCCGCTAACTACAAGCGAGGAAACTTTAAATACTTTACAATCCTTATGATTTTATTTTTTTCGACCGGTAAACTTGATCAGTTTATAGAAAAATTCATCGACTCTTTAATTAATTATATCCCTGACCTAATTGGAGCAATAATAACCTTAGTTATTGGTATAATTATTATAAAAGTCTTTAGGCGTATTATAACTGGATTAATGGCCAAAAGAAACATGGATCCTACTTTTTTAAAGTTTGTACTCGATGTTTGCACCTGGATATTCAGAGCAATACTTTTCATTACAGTTATAGGTCAACTTGGAGTTCAGACTACCTCATTTATGGCTGCTTTGGGAGCTGCGGGTATCGCTATCGGGCTTTCCTTGCAAGGGTCACTTTCCAACTTTGCAGGCGGATTGCTAATTATATTATTTAAACCTTTCCGCGTGGGCGATACTATCGAAGCCCAAGGGCAATCGGGAACAGTGAACAGTATTCAGATATTCAGTACCAGGATCATTACATCAAACAACCAGGTCGTTTATCTACCTAATGGTACATTATCCAACAACACTATAAAAAACTATTCGCAGGAGCCATTACGCCGTGCCGAGATTATTTTAAGTGTAGCTTACACCAGTAATCTTAAACATGTAAAAGAGATATTACAAGAAGTTATAGAAAGCGATCAAAACATATTAAAAACTCCATCTCCCGGCATTGAGATAAAAAATCTTGCAGAAAATTCTGTAATCATAGCTGTGCAAATATGGGCAGAACGTGCCAATCATGGAGCTATGGTGTCAGACTTTTATGAAAACACTAAAAATGCCTTTGAAAAAGCAAATATTGAGATACCTTTCCCCCAGCGTAATGTGTATTTAAAGGGCGAACAAAAAAACGACTAATTATTACAATAATATAATACACAGCTCGTTAATAGGTTTGGCATGCTTTTTGGCTATTATTTTTTAACAAAAACACACAGCCATTATACTATTAATAAAGTATATTTGCCCCCTATTTAAAACAAAAAAACTATTGAAAATGAAAATGAAAAAAACAAATTTAATTTACACGACAGCTTTTGCTTTCACATCTATTCTTGCCTCTGCGCAGGTTAATCAAACCCCAATACACTCTGGTGGTGGACAAATAACCGTAATGAAAGAAAAAAGCCAGGCTGCTACAGGCTCTATGTTTATTAATGACAAACATATGCCAGCCAAGCTATCTAGCGACAACAAAACAGTTTTGCTACGTTATAATGCTTATGCTGATAATTTTGAAATCAGCAATCCTCAGGCTCAAACTATAAACGTATTGCCTAAAGAAAAAGATGTAGTAATTACATTTGTAAGCACAGGTGAAGAATATTCATTACAACAGTATAAAACCGAAAAAGGTGAAACGGTAGAAGGATATCTTAACATTGTTAGTGAAACACCTAACGTAAAATTCTTCAAAAGAGAAAGAGTATATCTTCAGCCGGAATCATTCCCTGCAAGCAGCTATCAAACATATAAACCAGCTAACTACAAAAAAGCTAGTGATGAGTTTTATGTTAAGATAAAAGATCAGGATGCTGTATATTTTTCAAGCAAAAAAGAGTTGGCTAAACTTGTACCAGCTAAGAGCAAAGAAATTCTTGATTTCATAAAAAAGAACAAGCTTGATGTTGAAAAAGAAACAGACTTACAACAATTGGGAACTTACTTAGACACAGCACTATAATTATTTCCCAGCGATAAAATCTTTTAAATAAAAAGGTTCAAAATAAGCGACATCTACGGTGTCGCTTTTTTTATACTTATCATACGACAAAGGTGCCATTTGCAAAGCCGAGGGATAAATTATAGTTTCGTGATAAATAAATTTATCTGCATTTAGTACATCCTTGCACTTTACTGCCCCATCTCCTACAAGATGTATAGTCCCTTCAATATCATCAAAAGAGGTTTCTGTAATTATTTCAGCTTTTGTCTCGCGTATTCTTACGTAATCCTTATCAAAGATAGCAGTATACGCCTCCATACGGCGGGCATCTATCATTGGAATGATAACACCTTCGGCAACTTTAGTATTGCGCGCTAAAAGCTCAAGTGTATCTATAGCCAATAAAGGAATATTAAGTGCATAACATAATCCCTTGGCTGCCGATACTCCTATACGCAATCCGGTATAGGAACCGGGCCCCATACTAACAGCTATTGCATCAAGATCCTTAAATAATATTCCTGCTTTTTGCAATGCTTCTTCTATAAATACATGCAATTTTTCGGCATGAGAATATCCTTCACCTGCATATTCAGTCAAAACAACTTCTTTTCCGTTTTCAGCAAGACAAACAGAACAGTTTTTAGTTGCCGTTTCAATATTTAAAATAAACCCCATTATTTATTTAGAATCTTTAGGTTTAGGTTTTGTTTTAACCTTATCGTTAGGGTTAAGTTCTTTAGACACCAGGTTATAAGGCCCTGTAATTACTTCATCTCCTTTTTTAAGACCTTTAACCACCTCTATATTGGTGTCGTCCTGTATTCCTGTAGTAATAACTCTCAATACAGCTTTGTCTCCAGATTTCACAAAAACACATTCGTGTTTTTTCTCGGTCACACCCGTTTTAATCTCTTTTTCTTTTTCTTCTAATTCTTTAATTATATCTTTTTTAACCGCAGTAGTGTCAGATTTTACAACAACAGCACTTATTGGCACAGCAAGTATATTTGCCTTGCTTTCAGTAATAATATCAACCGTAGCAGTCATCCCTGGTCTAAACGGCGAGTAATTTGCCGGTTTCCCTTTGGTCATATCTTCATACGACTCCTTAACGATTCTTACTTTTACCTTAAAGTTTGTTACCTGATCGGCAGTAAGCGCACTGCTTGCCGAGTTTGATATACTGGTTACAATTCCTTTAAACTCTCTTTTTAAATAAGCATCAACCTCTATTTTAGCTTCATCCCCTATTTCTATCTTAACAATATCATTCTCGTTTACATCAACCTCTACTTCCATATTATTAAGGTTAGCTACCCTCATAATTTCTGTTCCCGCCATTTGTTGCGTACCAACCACACGCTCTCCAAGCTCTGCATCCAGTTTAGAAATAGTACCATCTACAGGAGCGTAAATAGTAGTCCTGTTCAGGTTATCTTTTGCCTCTGTAACCGTAGCATTAGCACTTGCAACATTAAAATAAGCTGACTGTTTTGAAGCAACAGCTACCTCATAGGCAGATGTGATCTTATCCCATTCAGATTTTGATATTACTCCTTTATCAAAAAGTCGTTTGTTACGCTCATAATTTGCTTTTGCTTCTTTAAGCTGTGCTTCCGTCTGATTAAGTCCTGCTTTTGCTGTAGATAATGATGCAGCACTACGCGTTACACTCGACTCATAGATATCCGGGTTAATGCGAACCATCAGGTCTCCCTTTTTAATCGCCTGACCTTCTTTAACAGGAAGCTCAATAATTTCTCCCGAAACCTCAGATGATATTTTTACCTCGATCTCCGGTTGTACTTTTCCTGTTGCCGAAACCGTTTCGACAAGTGTTATCTCTTTAACAATGGCTGTTTCTACTTCTTTTCCTTCATCATGATTACCTATTGCTCCAGTTTTTTTAAGCACAAGCAATAGTATAATGATAAGGGCTACCCCACCTAATAAAAAGTAAATTGTTTTTTTTGACATGGCTATTGTTTTTGGTAAATTGGTATTCCGAAGTAAAATTCTAATATTTTTACTTTAAATATAAAATCATATTTTGTTCGCAGCACTTCCGATTGGGCGTTTACTGATAAAGTTTGTGCCTGATTAAGATCGAACACATTTATAAGCCCTACTTCGTATCTTTCTTTTGCATAGTTTAATGACTCTTCTCTTGCATTTGCAGCAGATACCGCAGCATCATAGGCTTTTAAAGCTCCCTGAGCATCGGTATAAGCAGTATACACATTTCTTTCCAGGTCAAGTTCTTTTTGCTGAAGTGTAATTCGTGAGCGCTCAAGATCAATTTTAGATCTTTGTACATTATTTCTTGTTGAAAATCCATTAAGGATAGGAATGCTTAATGACAATCCGAAAGAATGACCTTTGTTATCATTAAACTGATCCAGAATAGGGTCGCGTTTCCCTAATATTGGCTGAAAATTATTTTTCACCACATTCATATCCGTGCCTTCTACATAACCAATTACCGATGTAGGATTGTTTACATCCGGTACCGCACCAACAACCTTGTCTGAATAAGCTGCCCTTGTTGTAAAACTATAAAATCCAGTTAATCTCGGTTGGTAAGCGCCTCTGGCAATTTTTACATCTTTCTCGGCAACTTCAACATCTGCTTTGGCTGCTTTAAGATCTGTTCTTTCTTCTTTTGCTTTGGCATATATTGCAGAAGGCTGTTGTAGTAAAACACCGCTTTCATCGTCAGGATATTCTTCATCAGTAGTATCAAAATTCTGAAAATCCTCCAACTGCATTAACTGTGCTAAACTCAATTTCGAAATTAGTAATGCATTTTCAGCGGCAATTTTCTTTTGATTATCGGCAGCAATGGTTGCTTTAATATCTAACAGATCACCTTTTGGCACAGCTCCTCCTTCTACCAATTGCTCTGTTCTTTCCATTTGCTTATTGTCGTAAGCCAACTGTTGCTCCTGTACTTTAAGATTCTCTTTATTAAAAAGGATCTGCAAATAAGCATTTGCTACATTTAAGGCTATATCTTCCTGCATCTTCACCAGCTTATACTGTGCAGCTACAAGTGCAAGATTAGATCTTCTAAGTCGGTTTTGATTTTGTAAACCGTTATAAATGTCTATTCCAACATTTAATCCTACCGATGTAAACTGAGTTGTTTGGTTTTCGAGCAGACCTGTTGTAATATTTTGGTTAAGACCAATATTCCAGGAGTGGGAACCCTGCACATTCGCCGTAGGCAAAAAAGCACCAAACGCATCCTTTTTGGCAACGCTTACTGTTTGCGCATCGAGATCCGTGAGCTTTATAGAAATATTATTCTTAATTGCATAATCCACGCACTCCTCTAATGTCCACTTTTTAGCCTGAGCGTTAGCCTCACCAGCTATGAGTGTTACAACAAAAAGGAACATAGTACAAAATTTGTTTTTCATAAGATCGATTGGAAAGTTTACAAATTTACCTAAATTATCTAACGCAGCTATTCGTATTATATTTTTATTAGACTTATTCCTGCTAATTTTGTTACAAAATAAACTTAATTTTGCTTCGCTATTTTTTTAATACAGCAACAAATGAGAACCTTACTACTTTCGGGTGTTTTACTTTTTTCGGTTTTACTAACAGGATGTTCAACTTCAAAGAGAATTGAAGCCTTAAAACCTGAGCCCGGCAACAAATCCCCTCTTGTATATCAAAGCACTACATCGTTTATAAACTTACCTGTATCTATAACGATTGCCGATGTGGAAACACAGGTGAACAAGTTATTTACCAGTCTGATTTACGAAGACAAAGTGATGGAAGATGACAACATGACCATGCAGGTATGGAAAACGGCTCCTATTAAATTTACCGAGCAAAAAGGCAAACTTCAATCTGTTGTACCTATAAAAATAAAAGCAAATGTACGCTACGGCACTTCCGCCCTGGGCGTAAATATGTATGACACGAGAGAGGTTAATCTTAGTGCCATTGTTACTTTTAATAGTAAAGTAGGATTATCCAACTGGAAACTGACTACAGATACCACAATAGAATCACTTGAATGGCAGGAAAGCCCGACAGTAAGCATTGGTGGTAAAAATGTAGCCATAACATACCTTATTAATCCGGCAGTAAAATTATTTAAGTCTAAAATCGAGAAAGAACTCGATAAGGCTCTATTAAAGACTACAGATTTTAAGCCTCAGGTACTCGATGCCCTGGAAAAATTAAGCACACCTTTTTTAACTAATGAAAGTTATCAGGCATGGTTTAAACTTAATCCGGTTGAACTTTACGTTACAGATGCTGTACTTTCTAAAAAGCAAATAACTATGGAGATGGGGCTTAAATGCACTATGCTCACTATGGTGGGGCAGCAGCCAAAAAACACCTTCAAAAAAGAAGACATGGTTTTAAAGCCTGTAAGCAAAATGCCCGATAATATAAGTGCTATTGTAGCTGCTGTTTCTACCTATGAAAGCGCTTCCAAAGTTATTACCAAAAATTTTCAGGGACAGGAGTTTGGATCGGGCGGCAGAAAAGTTACCGTTCAAAAAGTAGACTTATGGAATAAGGATGGTAAAATGGTAGTCGCCCTTGATATGACCGGGAGCATAAACGGCACTATATACCTTACCGGGTATCCAAATTATAACTCGGTAACAAAAGAAATTTACTTCGACCAGATGGATTATGTACTTAATACTAAAAGTATATTAATGAAATCCGCCAACTGGCTTGCCGGAGGTATTATTTTAAAGAAAATACAGGAAAATTGCCGTTATTCAATCAAAGAAAACCTTGATGAAGGAAAGAAAAACCTGCTTCCTTACCTTAATAACTATTCCCCTATGCCGGGTATTTTTATAAATGGATCGCTAAATGATTTCGAGTTCGACAAAATCGAATTAACTGATAAAGCTATTATTGCCTTTATAAAAGGAACCGGTAAAATGGATATGAAAATTGACGGGATGAAATAATACACATTCTATATATAACAAAAAAGCATCCTTAAAGGATGCTTTTTTGTTATTCTGCAGCTGCAGCCATCTTTTCTTTCTTTTTCTTTCTAAGCCTGTAAACGGCATAACCTACTAAAGCCACCAGTAAGTATGGGAAAATCATCAGGTAAACAATACCATCATTTACCGCTTCTGCTTTAATATTACCTTCACTGCCTTCCAGTGCTGCACGGCACATAGCACATTGCGCATTTGCTCCTGTTGAAAAAAGCACCAGGAACAATCCAATTAAAAGTTGTTTTATCTTTAAGCTCATAGCTGTAATTTTTAGTGGGAATAATATGGAGATATCATTAAGTAAACTATCACACCCGTAACAGCAACATACAACCACATAGGGTATGTTATGCGTGCAAGTTTCTTATGCTTATCAAAACGTTCTGCAAGGGCCCTAACATAGGTTACCAATACAAATGGAATAATGATAACCGAAAGCACAATATGCGTTAACAATATAAAAAAGTATACATACTTAACAACTCCTTCTCCTCCAAATTTTGTAGAATCGGCAGTCATATGGTAGGCTACGTACATAGCCAAAAAAGCAATTGATAACCCTATAGCAAATTTCATAAGGTTTTCGTGCAGCTTTCTTTTTCCGTTTTTTACAGCCCAAACAGCAGTAAACAAAACCACAGCCGTTAAACCGTTAATTGTAGCATAAATAGGCGGAAGGAAAGACAAAGGCTCTACATCATAACCAAAGTCTTTTAATTTAACTCCAAACAGAAGTGCGACCACTAACGGAATTGCTATAGAAACTACAACAATCCATTTATTATATTTAGTTTCAATATTGCTTTTGTCAACCGTATTTTCCATTATTCTTCAAGTAATTTCTTTATATCTTCTTTTATAGCTTTTACGCCACTATCTTCTAACCCATCATAATACATAGTAGGGTTACCATATTGGTCTTTTCTGCATCTGATATTACCTTCTTTATCAATTAAAGCAAAATATCCTGAGTGCTCGAATCCTCCTGCAACGTTCTTGTTCTGCCCTGCATAAAGATTAAACCCTTTTTTAGCAAGATTAAGAATATAGTCCTGATCTCCCGTTAAAAAATGCCAGTTGTAATGTTTTACACCAAGATGTGCCGCATGCTCTTTTAAAACCTTTGGCGTATCGTAAGCCGGATTGATCGTTATAGATGCCACTCCAAATTTAGGATTGCCATAAAACTCTTTTTCGATCAATAACATATTTTGGTTCATCTTTGGGCAAATAGTAGGACAGGTACTAAAAAAGAACTCTACCACATATACCTTGCCTAAATAGTCTTTATCGGAAATTTTCTTTTCATCCTGATTTGTTAGTTCAAAAGCAGGTACGGGACCAATCACTACGAGGTCTGATTTTTGAAATTTAGAAATAATCTTTGGCACTGCCCAAATACCGAATATCAATACGATAAACGATATTCCTATATATGAATATGATTTATTTTTCACGTTATATCTTTCTTTTATTATTTTTTTTAAGTGCTAAACGATACTCCGCCAGGATGATTTTCACATCGTCCCCCATATCGTTATGAAGATCGGCAGCCGAAAATGTATTATAACCTTCTTTATATTCTTCTTCGCCTTTTCTATTAGCCCCTTTACGACCTCTTAAGCTAAGATCTTTATCAATTATAAATACGTTGGATGTACCAAGCTTATCATCCAGCTTACCTACCAATTTTAGCGAGTTGTAATATTCCTGTATTTGTTCTGCAGGAGCAAACACATAATGCCAGCCTTTCATGTCGGTTAGACGGCTAAGCTCATCAACCAGTTCTTTAGCCTGATCTTTGCTTTCTTCAGGTACCAGCATTACAATTTGGAAGTCCTGGAACTTCATGTTTTTATTATAGATTTTCTGGCTAAGATTAAAGGCATTCCCTTTATTGTGTAAAACATCTTTACCTGGGAAACCAAGTATGGTTATTTTCTCGGCAAGCTTTACTTTTTCGCCTGATAATGACTGCCAGTCGGAGAACTCTTTTACGTTTTTAGTTAAAACAGGAAGCTTAGCAAAACTGTTAACTCCGGAGGCAAAAAAGAGGTAACAAACAATAGGAAGTGCGAACAAAACAAAAAGTACAATTGTCTTTTTCATAATAGAGAAGTTTCAGGTACAAAAATAAAAAAAGGCGGTTGAATAACCGCCTTTTTTATAATTAATATGTCTTAGAATATCCACTTATATTGTGCATCTCTAAACACTTCAAAAATATAATTACCTTCTATCAGCAAGATGAACACTAAATAGATAATTAAGAACACTAAAGGTGCCACTATCGACCACCTTAAGCTGCTTTTTTCTCCTTCAAGGTGCATAAACGCCCACATAATGTAGTAAGCTTTAACAACAGTAAGAATTATAAATATCCAGTTCAATAAATTCATCTGGAATAAATTGCTCATATATAATGATTCCGGTTTAATAATACCTAAAATAACTTCAACAACAGTTATTACAGATAATAGTCCGAAAACGTACCATATTCTTTTTGTATTCGATTCGTGTGAATGTGCCATGGTGCTTATTTTTTAATAATTAAACTAGGTAGAAGAATGTAAATACAAACACCCAAACTAAATCTACAAAGTGCCAGTAAAGACCAACTTTCTCAACCATTTCGTAACTTCTTCTTTTCTCGTAAGTACCAAGTATTACATTAAGGAAGATAAGTATATTAATCATTACCCCAGAGAATACGTGGAAACCGTGGAAACCTGTAATGAAGAAAAAGAAATTGGCAAATAATTTATGACCGTACTCGTTTCTTATAAGGTTAGCGCCTTCAACCACATAATGTGCTTCGGCAAGTCTTTTTATCGACTGTTCCCTGTCTAATATTGTTTTTTGCTTTTTATCTGTAAGGAATTCAGTTCTTACAAGAAGGTTAGGATTTGCTTTAAAGCCTGCTACTACTTCTTCTACAGAATATGTAGGACGTGTAGGAGCATCTTCGAACCATATACCGTTACTTTTTTTCTTCTGAACCTCAGTAGTAGGTAAATGTGCTGCAAAATCTGCAAGCTTCACTCTATTTCCGCTTGTATCAACAAACTGAAGTATAGCTCCACCTTTTGTTTCGATTGCACCATATTCTCCTTTGATGAAGTTTTTCCACTCCCAAGCCTGAGATCCAAGGAATATAAAACCACCAACAATAGTTAGCAGCATATAAACAGCAACCTTTGTTTTTTTCATGTGGTGACCTGCATCAACTGCAAGAACCATTGTTACCGATGAAAAGATAAGTATAAATGTCATCAATGCCACATAGTACATTGGTGCATCTACACCATGCATAAATGGAAAGTGATTAAACACCTCATCCGCTATCGGCCAAGTTTCAATGAATTTAAATCTCGAAAAACCGTAAGCTGCAAGAAATCCAGAGAAAGTAAGGGCATCTGATACGATAAAAAACCACATCATCATTTTGCCATAACTTGCCCCCATAGGCTCGTTTCCTCCGCCCCATGTTTTGCCTGTAGTAGCTGTTGTAGTAACTGTCGCTGCCATATAAAGTTATTGGTTAAAAAGTTTCCAAATTTACATTTTTTTTCTTTTAATAGAAATAGAAAAAGAAAAACAAATAAACCCACAAAATATCGAGAAAGTGCCAAAACATTGCACCCAACTCTATTCCAAGGGTTTGAGACGAATTGTATTTTTGTTTAAAATGATTATAAATTACCACTAATAGCACAATAAGTCCTGCTACAAGGTGGGCAAGGTGAAGCAAGGTAACAATATAAAGGAATGAAGTAGTAACTGTACTCTCCGGTCCTGTAAAATAATAACCGCTTTTTATCACCTCTCCAAAGCCATAAAACTGAGCAACAACAAAGCCTATCCCTAAGCCTAACGTGATTAACAACCACATTGATGTTCCCTGAATATCATTCTTTTTTATGGTTACTTTAGCCATATGAAATGTAATACTACTCACAACAATAAGTACTGTACTTATTATAAAAGCATTTGGCAATACAAAATCATTTAGCCAGTCCGGTCTTGATGTACTTACAACATAAGCACTGGTAAGTCCGGCAAACATCATGAACATGCTTATCATTGCAAACCACAAAAGCATTTTTTTAGACTTAGCATTCCTTTCGTTATGCTCTTCGAGTGTCATTTTCATATTACTATCTAATAAATTTATCTAAAACATATATTACCTGTAGCAAGGAAATGTACGAAACACTTACCAGCATAAGCTTACGAGCAGCAGGCGCATCCATCTTCTTATACAATTTAACAGCATATACCAGCATCCATAAGCCAAGCAGGAATACTACCACTGCCGATACAGGACTCAATTTAAGATCTCCTGTAAATCCTGTTACGGGTAATAAAGAAGCTATGATAAGCCACACTGTATATAATATAGTTTGTAGTGCTGTCTTTTTATCTTTTTTACCTGTAGGCAGCATAAAAAAACCAGCCTTTTTATAATCGTCAAATAAAAACCAGCCAATAGCCCAAAAATGGGGAAACTGCCAAAAAAACTGTATCAGGAATAATGTACCTGCTTCGATACCAAAAACATTTGTAGCAGCTACCCATCCTAACATAAAAGGGATAGCTCCAGGAAATGCTCCTACGAATACCGATAATGGTGTTTTTGTTTTTAAAGGGGTGTAAATACTTGTGTATAAAAATATAGATATCGCTCCAAACATTGCCGTTTTAGGATTGATACTATAAAGTATCCCTATTCCTAAAACAGTAAGTATTGTACCAACGGCAAAAGCAGTTTTAACCGACATCTTCCCTGAAGGAACCGGACGGTTTTTAGTCCTGTCCATTAAGGCATCCAGGTCTTTTTCTATAATTTGGTTGAAAACATTCGAAGCACCTACCATGCAGTAACCACCAACGGTTAACAACAAAAGGGTAACCCAACTAAAAGCGTGTTCGTCTGACACGCCAAGGAGATATCCGGCAATAGAAGAAAAGACTACACTTAATGCAAGCCTGGCCTTTGTTATTGCTGTAAAATCTGCAAAAAGGGATTTAATAGAAACTGGGTCTTGTTGAGCGTTCAAAATGATTTTCATTGGGGTTTACAAAACTTGCGCAAAGATACTCCAAATTTACTTTTACTCAAAAGGATATTGAAAAAGAAGCAATAAAATAAAATTTGTAAAAAAATAATTTTTTAACGCAACCTTTTTAAATGTTACGCATCTATTAAATGTAGACACTTTAAAAGCGATTACTGTTTTTAAACTTAACTACTGGAAAAGAAAATTTCGCTGGGAATAATTGCTATGAAAAAGAAATAAAAATCCAATGAAATTCGCTATGAAAAGAGATAGCCTTCCCTTAACCGGGAAGGTTTTTTCATTTAATACCCTTCCGCTACTCCACCATTTGCAATGGCTTTTGCTGATGATGTACCAATTCGCTTAACGCCCAGTGCTATCATTTGGCTTGCTTCTTCAAATGTTCGCACTCCTCCTGCCGCTTTTACTGGCAGTGGAAAAGAGTTTTCGAGCATTAATTTTATCGCAGGCAATGTCGCTCCGTTAGGCATCCCGTCCCTTGTTTTATAAAAACCTGTTGATGATTTTACAAAAACCCTACAATAATTATTCTCTTCGAAATTAGACAGTACAATATTTTTAACCAAAGCGCTTAGCTGAACGATCTCATGGTCGTTAAGTGCTGCTACTTCGATTATCCATTTTACAATCTTATTATTCCGCAATCCCAGATGAGTACATTCCAAGACCTGCTTTTTTACATCTTCTACATTCCCGGCTTTAAAACTTTCATAATCCAATACAAAATCAAGATCATCAGCACCATCAGTTATAGCTTTCTCGGCTTCGGCAAGCTTATCACTCAACGAACCCCTGCCCTCAGGAAAATCGACAACCGTACCAACACTAACTTTTGAGCCTGCTGCCATTATTAACTGCTTTGCCAATACAACCATTTCCGGACGTATCATTACCAGTTTAAAATTTTCGGCAATAGTTTCTTCAATTATTGCAATGACTACTTTTTTATTTTCGGCTTCGGAAATTCCTGCCTGAGCTGCTGTTTTTAGATAAGTAGAATCCAGATATTGTTTAATGTCCATAACTGTTTAAATAAAAAATCCCCTACTAAAAGCGGGGGATTATATAAGTACTATTTTCTTTTTTGTAAAAACCATAAAGCTAAAACTGCTGTGGCACTTCCGGCTGTATTAGCCAAAGCATCCATAATATCAGCGCTTCTGTTTGTAGTAAATAACCCCTGACAAATTTCAATGAAAATACCAAAAATTACTGCTATCAAAAAAGTTATAACAATTGCTTTTTTTGAGCTAAAAATGTTTCCTGACCAAAGGTACAGACTCCATAAAAGCGTAAAGACAAAATAAAAAATAAAATGAACTACTTTGTCTTTATGAGGAATATGTAACCAACTTGCATTTGGAATCTGTGAAGGACTCGTAAGGCAGAAATAGGTTATAAATATGGTCCAGACAACAGCTGCCCAAAAAAATTTATTATGCACCTATCAGCTCTTTGTACTGCTCGCTGCTTAAAAGCTCACTTACTTCAGAGTCGTTAGAAATTTTAATTTTAATCATCCATCCGTCTCCATAAGGATCAGAGTTAACTTTTTCCGGAGTAGTTTCAAGAGAATCATTAAAAGCAATGATCTCTCCGGATAATGGAAGGAAAAGGTCTGATACTGTTTTAACAGCTTCAACCGTACCAAAAACTTCATCTTTATCAAGAGTCTGGTCAAGAGTTTCAACTTCTACATATACTATATCACCAAGCTCTTTCTGAGCAAAGTCTGTAATACCTACTGTAGCTGTGTCGCCTTCTATTTTAACCCACTCGTGATCTTTTGTGTACTTTAAATTCGCTGGAATATTCATATTAGTTTGTTTTTCGCAAATGTATGTTTTATAAAAATAACTGTAAAATGTTTTTCCATTAATTTCCGAAATTATACCTTATAGTAAACCCGGTACGGATATTTGTTAATGGATATGATGTTGATATTACCGCTTTAGAGAATGAATGATCATAATAGAAGATCGCTGTAAGGTTTTTACTAAACGAATAATCTCCCGTTAATTTAACCGACCAAATGTTCTGTCCACCACCTAACTGATTGTTATCATAATCCAGGTAACGCACAATTGTTTCATTTTTCCTAAGGGTAAAATCGGCCTTAAGGTTTATGTCACTTTTAATAGTGTTGGTAGGGTTATCTGCAAGGCTTGAGTTAATAATAACGTCCTTAATTCGGTAACCAAGACCAATAATATACTCATTACCTCTAACCTCTGTAAGTAAGTTATTGTCAAAACTCATATTCAGGGTTCTGTCTTTTCTTATCTCAGCAAGTATTTTCATCGAGTTTTTCATCTCGAAGTCAACACGGATAAGCGGATTAAACTGCTCTGTAAGGTTGACGTTTGATATAATGTTTTTATTAATAAAGTTACCTGCTCCGTTATTATCACGTTTATCAGGATTACGCTCGTCATAATCTAAGTTAGATCGGTATGCATTAATATTATACGACGATCTGTAACCGTGTTGTAATGAGAAACGCTTAAACCTGTCCTTAAAGAATTTATAACGCATAAGCCCTGTATACTTAACTACCCAGTTAGGCAATGGTATATCCCTAAAGGCTCCGGTAGAAACCTTAGATGCGTCCTGGCCTGAATATGCAGCAATGAAAGATGGTAATAACACCGCCTGGCTGTTACGTCCAAAACCTACAGGGTAACCAACATTCGCTTTACCAAACTCAGTACTTTCATCGTATCTAGGGAAACCAGGGCCTCCATAGTGTTGTTCGGCAAGCCTGTTCGCTATTTGCATCCTGTTGCTTCTCATCTCATCAAATGCAGCCGATCCGTTAACATCACTTTGACCGAAAGATGTTTTAATAAGAATTGTAGATATCTGGAAGTTACCAAACGAATATGGTGATTGTGCTTTGTAATCACCATTATCGACAATATACTGCTCCGAATGATTATTAGAATAAGTCCTGTCGGCTGTTAGGTCAATTTTTAAATCAGGGAATAAATCAACACCAGCTGTAAGGTTAAGTGCTTTTGTATTTACTTGTGTAAAACTCTGGTTAAACTCCTGATAAGAAGTTAAATAACCATTTTTAGCTGCTTCATATCTTACATCTGACTGACTACCAAAAATAAAGCCCATAGTAGGTTTAGTCGTACCCAGGAATCCAATTGTAGGTAAATAACCCGGAAGCGCAGTACCATTGGTTTCAGTATAATTAACCTGTATATTCTTAACACTGGTAAGAACACCGATAAGCCCATTAAGGAAAACATTGTCATTTGTAGCAGGAGCAGGAGCAGCAGTCACTTTTTCACCTGGCTTTGGAATTGTTTTTGGCGCCGCATTTTTAGCTGGCTTCTTAGCCGTTAAGCCCACATATTTGTACAACAAGTCCATATTGAACGTTGTATTTAATACATGCGAATTTTTATTTTGTATAGTATTACCTAGCTCAATATCGCCAATCCTCGCCAATGCATCTGATGAACGCAACCAGTTGTAAGTACCTTTATAAGTATACGTAGATTTTACAAAACTAAATACCGGTATTTTGTTTATAGGCAGGTCGTAGTTTACTGTAAAATCTTGCGTATGCGTATTCGGCTCTCCAGTATTCCAGAAATCTTGCCAAATGGTGAAATCCTGAATAGGCGCACCATCTTCATCAAGATAATTCCTTACAATATTACTGGTATTAGCACTATAGTTAAATTTAAGTGACTTTGTAATATTATAGTTAAACCCATATTGATAATTAAAGAAATAATTTCTTCTATACAATGGGCTTATAGGAATACCCTCTACTTCTACATTCCTAAATTGCTGCCTGTTAAACTGTCGTATAATATTTGTACTAAACGAAATGTTAGTTGGTAAATAGTTGAAATTAAAATCGCTTAGAAGTTTCCAATACTGGCTTTTTTTCATGAAAGCAGTATTTTTAAATGGCTCAACCGGTTTGTTTTTAAATGCAAAATTATAGTCTACCGCAGTTCTTACTTGTTGGTCTAACAAGTCTTCGATTTCATAATCGTGATGTTCTGTCTGGTTAAACGAGTACGATAGCGTTAAGTTTTCCGGATCGTATACGCGTTGTTTTTGCTCCGCTCCTCTTTCCTTTTTAACTCCAATAAAGTTAATACTCTTTCTTTTCGTATAATCTATAGCTCTATCACGCAGGTTGTCTTTTTCTGCCTGATTTTGTGTAATATTAATAAGCTGATCCAATTTAATATCCTGTTGGAAAGGATCGTACTCCGGTGTAATGATCTGCTCTCCTACCCCATAGTTAAACGGAAGGTTAATACCCCATTTTTTAGGGAGTAGTTTACCTAAACTAATATTTGTTACAAGATCGTATTGCTTAGTATCTTCCCTGCTTCTTTCATTAGGGCTTTGCTCAATTGTTCCAAAACCAATAGTACTCATTCTGGCTGTTGCAGATACCGTTGCGAAATCGGCAAAGTTAGCATCCATACTTCCCACGGCAGCCATACCTCCCTGATTATCCATATCGGATAGTCGAAGTTCATTAAACCAAACCTCACCCCTTACAAAATCACCAGGCGGGCTATCTTCTGCTGTAGCGTTTTTAACACCAAGCATTAATGTTCTTACATTACCAAAGTTAGGATTACCTCTAATACCGATCATCATGTTCGGGCTCAAAGAAGAATCTAATGATTGGGCTGAAACAAAATTAATTCCATTCACATCTGGTGGCCCAAGCAGGTTTTGAATTTTCATAACCTTAAGCTTGGTAAGTGCATCCAGTGACAATACAATTTCATTTTCCTCAGGCCATATTTGTTCGGCTGTAGTCGCATTAGGTGGCGTAACCTTAAGCTTCATTTCTACCTGATAAAAGTTATCTACAAAGTCATTACCAAAACGCATAAAAGCTTTCATTTGCCCATCATTCAATAGAGGTGCTCCATCCGGTGCTACTGCTTCAGCGTGAAGAAACATTCTTAGTTTCTTGAATTGACGCATATCTACATTTACATTTTTAAATACAGCACGTGAGTCATTAGGCTCAAGTCCGCTATAAATACCATCTGTAGAATATACTCTTAACGAAAGCGACTGCTCGTTTTGATTAATTACCGCGTTACCACTGTAAAGCTGCTCTCTCACTACGCCCGGTGGCGACATATATTTAATAGGCGACCTGTCACCGTTTTCCTGTATATTAAGTGCCACAACATCAAAACCTGTAGGGTCATTAGCAGGGTCAATATCATTTGCATCCAGAGTATTTGCATATCTTCTCCATTCGCCTCTTACAAGGTCTAATGCTCCAAAACGAAGTGTTATTTCACGTTTAAAGCCTGTCATTAACATTCTCATAAAACGTATAGAACGTATACTGCTTATACCACCAACTGGCTCAGCTCCAGGACCTTCTATCGGTATTTTATACAATAACCATCTTCCTTTAAGCTCCTTACCATTATTGCCTCCACCTGTATTACCCAAAGCATTCACCACAAATGGTCTTACATCTACTACATAGCCCTGACCTGGCTGAATACCTGGTGCAATAGGAATTTCATATTTAAAGTAGGCATCAATAGTATTCATTGTATTATCCCTATTGATATCCTCTGTGTCCGGAAGTGTTGTAGACCCCCTGTTTGTATCACCTACATCTACCGGTGAGTTACCTTGTGTACCATTATAATTTTTATACCTGTCCAACACGTTTCCTGTTGCCGATAAATAAAACTGGTAGTTATCTGCCGAAGGGTCATCAAGCCCGCCATATCCGTATTGTCCAAACTTTTCTCTTTCCTCATCATCAGTTAAACCATCAAAACCTACATCCTGAACCGCACGGTTGGCTGTATTGGTATCAAATGCATAAATAAGCGATTGAGAAACCGGCACATCTCCCCATACCGAAGAATAAACTGCCGAGTTAGCATTTGCTTCAGGAAGCCCGTTCTCATATTGTTTTCTATTATCCTTTAATATATCTTCAGATAATTCCCCAAGATTTATTTCAAGCATACCAGTATTATCAGGATCAATAACATCGTCCGCATTTCCATCATAAGGGTCCATTACCCAAAACTGGATATATTCAACATTCGTTTGTTCAAAATTGGTTGAGTTGATAGAACGCATAATACCCGCCCAGTTTTCGACTGCCTGTGCTTCGGTAAAAGTAAAATTATTAGCTGGGCTTAATAAGTTTGTAAAGTTATATGGTCCCCTTTCCTGTGGATAATAACTAAGATCGAGCGTATTTACAACTCGGGTTTGTCCCGGTGCAACATCTGTAACAGGGTATAACTCATCATAATACACACGCCTCGTTCTGTTAGACGACAAATCTTCTTCACTAATTCCTGAAGGACGCGAATTCTGTGCATAAAAGACAGGATCTATACTATACCAAGATAATTTCGCTCTCTTAAAACCATAGGTAATATCATCCGTAGGAGAGATTTCGCCTGGGAATAATGTTGCAGGAGCACTGGAAAGTGACCATCCCTGTGCCGATCGCATATCGATATTTGTTTGTGACCCTTCAAAATCATCAATATAGGTTGTAGCCTCACCATTAAACTGGTCTGCTTTAGATGCTCCCGGTTGTAAGTAAGCTATCTCACCTCTAAATGAGAAATTAGAAGGTACATCGGTATCCAGGTTTGGAAGTTTGTTTACCAATCTGGTAAAGAAAGGTACCTCGGTAGAATAGGTAGTATTAAGACCATAAATGGTGTTATTTACCGATTCCTGCCCGTAGTTTGTTTTTTGCGTAAATGGCCTTTCGGACATATTAAGCAAAGTACCTCCAATTAAAAACTTATCGTTAAATTTATGTTCAATGTTAAATCCGGCAAAACGTCTGGTTTGTTGTCCAAAAACAGAGTTGTTCTCTAAAGAAACTTCGATAGGAGTGTTAGATGCCTGTAGTGACGGATCTAGTATTTGTACTCTTCCTAACTGATAGTTCACGGTATAATCAACCCCTTCAACAAGTACTCTTCCTCCGGCAGTTACAACTACAGATCCCGGTGGAACATTGAATGCCCCTAGCGGAATACCATCGCCTCCTGTAGATTTAAAACGGCCTTTTAATTGGAATTTATTTTTTTGGCTTTGTTGCTGCGCATCGGCCTGGGTGCTTTTGTACAGAGTACTGTATACGTATTTCTTCTGGTTAGGTTTATAATCAGACTCATCATTATCGTCATAATACGTTTCAGTATTTGGCTGACTAGGATCGGCTAACTTATCATACAGGTGCTCTCCAAAAGGCTCTGCAGATGTAAAAATAACTTTCCCGTATTGTGGGTCTATAGTAAGTCCAGGTAAAAAGTCAAAAAAACCATCACCCCCAACCTGAGGGTCACCTGCATACGTTAATCTATCAACATTAAATACACGCAATAAAGGTGTATCGGCCACAGCCGCCTCACCAGGTCCCGGTGGTAGTGGCTGTAATATTTCCCCACCCTGACCAGTGGCTGGTGTAATATAGTTTAACGGCGAAGGATCGGTATATAAGATATTAAACCTGAAGTCTTCTTGCGCTAACTGAAAAGCTCCCGGTATCTGATAAATATTTTTCATCATCAAATCCCAAACCGGCTCCCTTACATCGATAAGGTTACTCTTAAGCATTTTTAATACAAGACTTTGTGTAGCTGGTATAGGTGGTGGCGAATTAGGATTCGTATTCCCTCCCTGGTTATCTACCACTGTAGCATCTACCCCATCGGTACCAAATTCACCTACCTGGTATACTTTATCTCCTATGGTATATTGGTATGCAACAGCAAGTACTTCGTCATTATTCAATCTTTGATTTAACGATACATAACCTAACTGAGCATGAAAAGTAAATTCGTTGGCTGTAAGTTTTCTTGCATTTTCAAGTTTAGAGTAATCACGTCCTTCCTTTGCCTGAAGCCCTCCGGTAAAACTACCATCGTTAACTGTAACTATTTGCCTAATGCTTGACGCAAGGAGTCCATTTGGTATTATAGTTGGGTTTAACAAGTTATTGCCGTTATCAGGTGGAGAATCTGCAGTAACTGTAAAAAATCCTGTAGGTGGCGGTGTAGGATTAGCAAAACCAACAGTATATGGTGTTATATCAAGAGCAGTTCCTGGTTTAATCAATTGCCCTTCACCTAAATCCTGAATCGCAATAATATTTCTTGAATTGTTCTCTGCAGCATTTATCCTATTTTGCCTGTTGGTTACCCAAAGTTCTATACGCGTAATTTGTACTCTACTAGCAATAAGCGGATATGTTTTTAGTACTTCATCATAAGTATTCCTAAAGTATTGTGATAAGAAAAAGTGTTTATCAGCATCATAATCATTAGCAAAAATCTCAAAATCCTGGATCGTACCTCCACCCTGGGCGGTTACTGTTTTTGTTTGCGATTTTTGTTCTGAGAATACACCTGTAAAAGTGGTTTTACCAAATTGCAATGCCAGTTTAACACCAAAAAGGCTTTGCGCGCCTCTAACAAGGGAGTTAGACAACGGAAAGCTTACATTACCTACTTCTATTTTCTGAATGATATCATCTTCGGTAGGTGTGTACTCCAGTTTTATAAGATTTTGGAAAGCGAAAGTAGACTCTGTATCGTAGTTTGCTGTTACATTAAGCCTTGTACCTACTTTACCCTGAAGTCCCATCGAGATACGCTGGTCGAAATCAAAAGTAAACGTTTTACGGTTTCGTGGCGAAATGGCCGGGTTATCCTGCTTGGTAAAACGAACACCTAAATCCAGCTCGACAGATCCCTGAGGTTTAATATCGATCGTATTTCCACCAAACAGCGTTTCAAAAAAGCTTGAATTTACATAATAACGAGGCAACAGGTTTTTCTGTTGCTCCTCTGTTCCTTTACCATCTATAGCATTGGATTTTTCCTGAAAATAACTGCGCATCGATTCTCTCAATACCAATTCCTGGTACTGCTCGGGCGTAAGGATTATAGGATAGGTAATATTAAACCCATCGAATTTATTGGTGTAGATATAACGGTTTGTAACAGGGTCGTAGGTATACGCCTCAACAATGCTTTTGGGGTTCGCTATTTCAACCTTACCGGTGTTGTATCCCTTAATGGTATCCCGCGATTCCTCTTCTTCTTCATTTACCTGTGCCTGTGCTACAAAACCAAAAAATAAAAATACTATGTAAAGGCCGTATTTTAGTTTGTTGCAAAAATCTTTAGAGTATTCTGTTTTCAAGGACTATAAATTTTTTAATGCTTGTTTTATAATTGTCTCTACACTAGCCGTTGGATTTTCTTTAACAATTTTCTCGATCGCCTTCTCTGCCAATTTCTTGTTAAAGCCTAATACCTCCAAGGCAGATAACGCTTCATCTTTGTTTGTATTGTAACCTGCACCCGAAACTTCCTCTAAATTGTATAGTTTTAACACTTTATCCTTTAAATCGAGTATTACCCTTTGCGCTGTTTTAGTTCCGATACCCTTGATAGACTGTATAGTAACCACATCTCCCGTACCTATAGAATGTATGATTTGCTTAGGATCTAATGATGAAAGCATTGTCCTTGCGGTACCTGCTCCCACCCCCGAAACCGATAATAACAGCTTAAAAAGTTCTCTTTCGGCTTTTTCAACAAAACCAAAAAGCGTGTGAGCATCCTCCTTTATCTGTAAAAAAGTATAAAGCTTTATGTTTTCCGAATCAGGCAGTAACGAAAACGTATGTAACGATATATTAACCTGATACCCTACCCCATTGCAGTCTATTACTACATCGGTAGGTGTCTTTTCCACTAATTTACCCTGAAGGTGTGCTATCATCTTGTTATTTTAAGCCGTTCCCAAAAATAGTAAAATTCTTTAACCTTGTGCGAAAAACTATTTTTTCGCCATTTTTAAACGCTTTTCCTTCTCCTGAGCGTCTACAACCACTACAGCAGCCATATTCACCATTTCTTCCACGCTTGCACCAAGCTGGAAAACGTGTACCGGTTTGTCCATTCCCAGCATTATAGGACCTATCGACACTACTTTATCAAGTTCTTTTAGCAACTTGTATGTAATATTTGCTGCATCCAAGTTAGCGAAAATAAGTGTATTTACTTTCTTTCCAGCTAATTTTGAAAATGGGAATTTATTTTTAAGCATTTCGGGATTCAGTGCGAAATCTGCCTGAATTTCTCCGTCAGCAATAAGATCCGGATGGTTTTTATGCAAATAAGCAGCGGCTTCCCTCATTTTAATAGCACTTGGATCTGTAGATGATCCAAAATTAGAGAACGAAACCATTGCCAATACAGGCTCCATACCGAACATACGTACAGTACGTGCTGTCATTAGGGCAATTTTAGCAATTTCTTCTGCTGTTGGGTTAGGATTAATAGCGGTATCCGAAAGAAATATCGGGCCTCTTTTGGTCAGCATCATATTTGTAGCTGCTATCCTGCTAACACCAGGCGCCCTGTCTATCAATTGCATAATAGGCTTAATTGTAGATGGATAACTTCTGGAATATCCTGTAAGCATACCATCGGCTTCACCTTCATTCACCATCATCGAGGCAAAGTAATTACGCTCCCTCATCCATTTTTGTGCATCCAGAAGATTTACGCCACGACGTTGTTTTGATTCCCAATATGCCTGTGCATAGCGAAGTCTTCTTTCGTCTTCTTCCTCCGTTTTCGGATCTATAATAGCTACTTCGGCATCAAAGCCTATTTCTTCTTTTAGTTCATTTATTGTTTCCTTATTACCCAAAAGTATTGGAGTACAAATACCCTCTTCCATAGCAATTTGGGCAGCTTTAAGCACATCAAGATGATCTGCCTCTGCAAAAACAATTTTCTTAGGCTCTGTTTTAGCTCTGTTCGTAAGCAGCCTAACCATTTTATTATCGTTGCCTAAACGCTCAAGCAATTCTTCCGTATACTTTTCCCAATCCAAGATAGGGTTTTTTGCCACTCCGCTTTCCATTGCAGCCTTTGCTACGGCAGGAGCTACAACAGCAATAAGCCTGGGGTCGAATGGTTTAGGAATGATATAATCACGCCCGAAATTTAATTTGGTTTCACCATATGCAATATTAACCTGCTCGGGAACTGGTGCTTTAGCCAATTCTGCCAGGGCTCTTACGGCAGCCATTTTCATGGCTTCATTTATTTTTGTTGCGCGTACATCCAATGCTCCCCTAAAGATATATGGAAAACCAAGTACGTTATTTACCTGGTTAGGATGGTCAGACCTTCCTGTTGCCATAATAAGATCGGGGCGTGTGGCTATAGCTACATGATAGTCGATTTCCGGTATCGGGTTTGCCATAGCAAAAACAATAGGGTCGTTGTTCATGGTTAAAAGCATTTCGGGTGTAAGCACATTACCTACCGAAAGACCAAGGAATACATCGGTTCCTTTTACCGCTTCTCCAAGAGAAACCGCAGTTACATCTTTAGCATATTTTCGTTGAAGGTCAGACAAATCTTCACGGCTGTTTACCAACATTCCGTCTTTGTCGAACATAATAATATTCTCTGCCTTAACGCCTAATAATAGGTAAAGATTAGCACAGGCAAGCGCAGCAGAGCCGGCTCCTGAAACTACAACTTTAATCGTTTCCATTGTTTTTCCGGCAAGGTCTACAGCATTTAGCAATGCGGCTGACGATATAATTGCCGTACCGTGCTGGTCATCATGCATTACAGGGATATCAAGTTCTTCTACCAATCTTCTTTCAATTTCGAAAGATTCCGGCGCTTTGATATCTTCAAGGTTGATACCCCCAAAAGTAGGTGCTATATTTTTTACAGTCTCAACAAATTTATCAATGTCTTTTGTATCAACCTCAATATCAAACACATCGATATCAGAAAAGATCTTAAACAAAAGACCTTTACCTTCCATAACTGGTTTTGATGCTTCCGGACCAATATCGCCCAGTCCTAAAACGGCCGTACCGTTAGATATTACAGCTACAAGATTACCCTTGGCCGTGTATTTATATACATTATTTACATCTTTTGCAATTTCAAGGCAAGGTTCTGCTACACCCGGAGAGTATGCCAGTGACAGGTCTCTTTGGGTAGCATAAGGTTTTGTAGGCACCACCTGAATTTTACCAGGGTGTGGTTTTGCATGGTAAAGCAGTGCTTCTCTTCTCTTACTGTATTGATTCATTCTGATTAATTATTTTCTGGAACCCACAAAGGTAACCCTATCGGCGAAATTGAGAAATTTTTAACGCTATTCTTTTAGCAAACGTTTTTTCGTCGAAAAATGTATCTTTAAACAAATTTTAATGTCATATCAATCATGAAGAAAACATTTTTATTCCTTTTTGCCCTAACAACGATATTACAATCGTGTGCTAAAAAAGAAACCGTTACTACTGATAATAAAGAACTAAGCGAAACACTGCAAAATTATTATGAGCAAAGAATGAAGCTTTTCCCGATGGAAGCCACTATGGCAGGCGACAGTCTTTACAATAATATTCTTCCTAATACACTTAGTGATGATTATGCTAAAGAGGTAAAAGACTTTTTTACGAAATATAAAACGGCAATGGAGTCTTATAAAGAGGAAGACCTTTCTGAAAATGATAAACTTAGCGTTGCCCTATTAAAATGGGAATGCGATATTAACCTGGAACAGTGGGACTTTAAAGAGAACTTAATGCCACTTAATCAGTTTACGTCATTACCTTTAACTATAGGACAGTTTGCAAGTGGTTCCAGTGCGCAACCTTTTAAAACAGTTAAGGATTACAACAACTGGTTACAACGTTTGGATGCTTTTAACCAATGGCTTACAACGGCACAACAGCGTATGAAAGAGGGAACATCTAAAGGCTATGTATTGCCAAAATCGCTTACTGTAAAATTACTGCCACAGTTAAAAGACCTGGCTGAAACCGATTTGCAAAATCACCTGTTTTATAGCCCTGTAAAAGCTTTTCCTGAAAGCTTTACTGATGCTGAAAAAAAAGACCTCACCAATAAATTCACTAAAATACTTAGTGAGAAACTTATCCCGTCTTTTAAAAGCCTGTACAACTATACTAACACCGATTATTTAACTGCAAGCCGTACAACAAGTGGTATATCTGCCATACCGGATGGAGCTAAATATTATAAGCATCTTATAAAACGTTACACAACTACCAACATGACTGCCGATGAAATCCATCAATTGGGATTAAAAGAAGTAGCACGCCTTTCGGCAGAAATGGAAAAAGTAAAAACACAGGTTGGCTTTAAAGGAACTTTGGCAGAATTTTTTGATTATGTACGTAACAAAAAAGAACTTATGCCATTTACCGAGCCACAACAAGTGATCGATAACTTTAATGCCATTCACGAAAAGATGAAGCCGAATCTGGAAAAATTATTCGACTTGAAGCCAAAAACTCCTTTTGAGGTTAAAAGAACTGAGGCGTTCCGTGAAGCATCGGCAAGTGCCGAATACAACCAGGGATCATTAGACGGTACACGTCCGGGTATTTTTTATGTACCTATACCTGATGTGAAAAAATATAATGTATTTGCCGATGAAGATCTTTTTCTTCATGAAGCTATTCCGGGTCATCATTATCAAATATCATTACAACAGGAAAACACAAGTTTACCGTCATTTAGAAAAACCATTTGGTTTAATGCCTATGGCGAAGGTTGGGCGTTGTATACCGAATCGTTAGGAAAAGAGTTAGGATTATATACTGATCCTTACCAGTATTTTGGTATGCTTAGTGCCGAAATGCACCGTGCCATTCGTTTAGTAGTAGATACTGGTCTGCATACCAAAGGATGGACAAGAGAGCAAGCTATAAAATACTCTATGGAAAATGAAGCCGAACCGGAAGAAAGCATTATAGCCGAGATTGAGCGCTATATGGCTATACCGGGGCAGGCACTTTCTTATAAAATAGGTCAGCTTAAAATTCTTGAGCTACGCGCTAAAGCTGAAAAAGAACTTGGAGATAAATTCAGTATTAAAGAATTCCACAATCAGGTTCTTGATGCAGGATGCTTACCACTTACAGTGCTTGAAGATAAAGTTGACAAATGGATTGAGAGTAAGAAATAATATTTTAAAATAAAGAAGGGTGTCTTAAAAGAGTGATTTGAAAACGACTGGGACTTATATAACCACCCCGGCTTACAGCCACCACTCCAAAGGAGGGGGAGTGTACGATTGCTTTGGGTATGTTTTGTTGAGCATAAAAGTTTTGAGATTTCTCGACTTCACTACGTTTCGCTCGAAATGACATTTTTGAGATACCCTCTTTATTTTATATTCTTTATGGGAATACCTTTATTCTGCTTCGCAGGTTGGATTGTGAAGAATAGGGAAATTACACGAATTTGCAATAAAGCATAATTGATTTGCTTTTTTATGCAATGCTATGGCTTCTTCTTTTCTTTCAGCCTGTGTAATAATCACTTTTGGATTTAATATCACTTCTGTAAAACGTCCTGATCCATCGGGTTCTACTTCGAGTGTTGCCACTGCATTATCAGAGTATGCCAATACTTCAATTCCATTCTGAGCACATACATAAAGATAAGACATCATATGGCAGGAAACCAAACTACTCAATAACATATCTTCGGGATTGTAAAGACTTGTATCTCCTTTAAAAGCTTTTGCTGCCGATACATTTAAAACCGGCTTTCCTTCTATAGTTATGGTATGGCTTCTACTATAACTTTTTATATTTTCTTTCCTGTCAGAAGACCAAAAAGCTTTGGCTTTAAATAAATGTTTAAATCCCATTTTTTCTATAATTAAGATTTAAGAAAATCTATGTTTCTTTTGAGCCCTTCAAATTTGGTGCGTTTTACTGCCGAATTTTTAAATACGGCTCTAAAAGTATCTTCGGTAATTTCATCCCAATCTTTTTTTGTCATCGACAACAAATCAGGATGCGGATTAAAAAGCGGTTCGTTATGGGGTTTTGAAAATCGATTCCACGGACATACATCCTGGCAGATGTCACAACCAAATGCCCAATCATCCATTTTACCTTTCATTTCATTCGGCATATTATCCCGAAGTTCTATCGTAAAATAAGAAATGCACTTGCTACCATCTACCACATACGGCTCAATGATTGCCTGTGTTGGACAAGCATCTAAACAGGCCGTACAGCTTCCGCAATGATCGGTCACTGCGAAATCGTATTCCAGATCAAGATCAACAATCAGTTCGGCAATAAAAAAGAAAGACCCCACCTGTTTACTTAGCAGGTTACTGTTTTTGCCTCTCCATCCCAGTCCGCTTTTAGCAGCCCAAGCCTTATCCAATACAGGTGCAGAATCTACAAATGCCCTGCCTCCTACTTCGCCAATATTTTCCTGGATGGAATACAGCAATTCTTTAAGTTTTTCTTTTATTACAAAATGGTAATCCTGTCCATAGGCATATTTAGATATTTTGTAACTGGTATCGGCTTGTGTTTCGCCCGGGTAGTAGTTCAGTAATAATGAAATCACACTTTTGGCATCATCTACAAGCAATGTTGGATCCAACCGCTTATCGAAATAATTCTCCATATACTGCATCTGCCCATTACGATTTTCATTTAGCCATTTTTCAAGACGTGGAGCTTCCTCCTCTAAAAACCCTGCTTTAGAAATACCGCATGACAAAAAACCGAGGCGTTTGGCCTCGGCTTTTATAAACGCTGTATATTTTTGTTTGTTATCTATCACAATAACTCCTCACTTTCATTTAGTCAAATAATCCACCTTGCGGCCCTAGCTTCATTTTCCCAAGATGCTTATAGGCCTTCTCGGTAACTTCCCGCCCTCTTGGTGTTCGCATTATAAAACCTTCCTGAATAAGGAATGGTTCGTATACTTCTTCAATTGTTTCACTGCTTTCAGACACTGCGGTTGCCAATGTAGACAAACCAACTGGACCTCCTTTGAATTTATCGATGATCGTAGTAAGTATCTTGTTGTCCATTTCATCAAGACCATGCGCATCTACATGCAGTGCCTTTAGTGAATAACGGGCAATCTCAATATCGATCTTACCATTTCCTTTAATTTGCGCAAAATCCCTCACACGACGAAGTAATGCATTGGCAATACGCGGTGTACCACGGCTACGCCCAGCAATTTCTATCGCCGCTTCCATAGTTATAGGCATTTTTATAATGGCAGAGCTACGCTCTACAATAGTCGTAAGCAATTCTGTAGTATAATATTGTAATCGACTTGAAATACCAAAACGTGCACGCATAGGTGCTGTTAGCAATCCCGAACGTGTTGTAGCTCCTACTAATGTAAAAGGATTAAGTCCTATTTGTACCGACCTTGCGTTAGGTCCGGATTCGATCATAATATCAATCTTAAAATCTTCCATGGCAGAATACAGGTATTCTTCCACTATCGGGCTAAGGCGGTGTATCTCGTCAATAAAAAGTATATCTCTTTCATCCAAATTGGTAAGCAATCCGGCTAAGTCGCCTGGCTTATCCAATACAGGACCCGAAGTTATTTTGATGCCAACGCCCAGCTCATTTGCCAGAATATTAGCCAACGTAGTCTTTCCTAATCCCGGAGGGCCATGAAAAAGGGTGTGATCCAATGCTTCACCGCGCATGTTTGCTGCCTGCACAAATATTTGCAGGTTTTCCAGCACCTGGCTCTGGCCTGTAAAATCGTCGAATGAGAGGGGCCTTAATTTCTTTTCAAGGTCCAGCTCTTCGGCATTATAATTTGTATTAGTAGGATCTAAATTTTCATTCATATTGCAAAGATAATCGAATTTATCTTGGATTACATCTGATAACCTTCAGATAAGATCTCGCTCCACTCAGGGTGCTCATTAACATAGTTAGCCACATAGGAACATGACGGCACGACTGTAAGTCCGTTGTCTTTTGCACATTGAAGTGTTCGCTTTACAAGTTCAGCAGCAATTCCTTTTCCGCGCAAAGCTATAGGTGTTTCGGTATGCGTCAGATAGATTTTTTCACCTTCTCTGTAATACTCTAAAAAAGCCATCCCTCCGTTTATGTGTAGTTCAAATTGCTTTTCATCTTCATTAACTTTAAACCCGTCTTTTGAATTACTATTTTTCATTTCGATAATTTTTAATAAAGATAAAATTAATATGGCAACCCTTTCATTAATATCTGCTATTTACTCGTATCAATCTCAAAACATCAATAATTTAACACACAACATAAACAAAGGATATTTTAAATATCTTTAACCTATCAACCAAACACCAATTATGGAAAACAAAAACGAAGAAAAACACTTAAAACGTGAACTTACCTTACTCGATGGCACGATGCTCGTTGTAGGATCGATGATAGGATCGGGTATTTTTATTGTAAGTGCGGGCATGACCCAAAATGTAGGCAGCGCCGGATGGCTAACCCTTATTTGGGTTATATCGGGAATTATGACTATGATTGCTGCTATAAGTTATGGCGAATTAAGTGCCATGTTCCCTAAAGCAGGTGGGCAATATGTATATTTAAAAGAAGCTTACAATAAACTGATTGCCTTTTTGTACGGATGGAGCTTTTTTGCCGTAATACAAACCGGAACCATCGCGGCTGTAGGTGTCGCCTTCGCCAAATTCACAGCCTATCTTTATCCGCCTGTCAGTGACGAAAATATACTTTACCAAATTGGCTCATTTAAATTAAATGCCGCCCAACTGGTATCCATAGCTACCATAATTCTGCTTACCTATATAAACAGTAAAGGGGTTAAAAACGGAAAATACATTCAGACAATATTTACCATTACCAAAATAGCTTCCCTCTTCGGACTTATCATTTTCGGATTTATTCTAGCTGCAAAAGCAGATATCTGGAATGCGAACTGGACCGATGCCTGGGCTGCCAAATCATTTAGCAAGGACACCAATTCATGGGCACCAATTGGCGGCACCTTATTGATGTCTGCAATTGCTGCATCAATGGTAGGATCGCTATTCTCTAGCGATGCATGGAATGGTGTAACTTTTATATCCGGAGAGATTAAGAACCCACAACGAAATGTTGGTTTGAGTTTATTCTTCGGTACACTTATCGTTACAATAATTTACATATCTGCTAACATTATGTATGTAGCCGTTATGCCAATGGAGGCTATTGCATTTGCTCCCTCAGAAAGAGTTGCCGTAGAAGCGTCTCAATATATCTTTGGAAGCACCGGCACTTATATTATTGCCATAATGATAATGATTTCCACCTTCGGTTGCAACAACGGGCTTATTATGGCTGGTGCCCGTGTTTACTACACTATGGCAAAAGATGGATTGTTCTTTAAAAAGGCTTCTACTCTAAACGGTGCGAGCGTTCCGGGTTGGGGATTATGGTTCCAGTGCATATGGACATCGGTACTTTGTCTTACCGGCAAGTATGGTGATCTATTAGATTATGTTATGATCATCGTTGTTATCTTCTATATCCTTACCATATATGGCATATTTATCCTGAGGAAAAGAATGCCAAACGCCGAGCGTCCTTATAGAGCTTTTGGTTATCCTATACTCCCAATTATTTATATCGTACTTGCCACTGCATTTTGTTTCTTCCTTCTTAAGGACAGAACAAGTACTTGCGGATGGGGTGTCCTGATTATGCTTGCAGGAATACCTGTTTATTATTTAACGAAACCAAAAGAAGGTACCGAAAGCCAAAATGAAGAATAACAGAAAATCTATCTGATATATTTTATAAAGTCCCGAAGCAATGCTTCGGGATTTTTTTTTGATCTTTTACCTGATTCAATAGTAGAATTCATTTTAATATTAGAAATCAAAATCGTGTTCTTCACCCTCAAGTCCGATTATGATATTTCAACAACAAAACAATCCATAATAGTCATTTTGGCACTAATGTTCCACTCATTCCACACGATTTAAGCTAAAAGTGGAACATTAAGACGCAGGTAATAGTAACTATATAGTTTTAAACATATTAGTAAATCCAATTGTTCTACACCAAAATATACAGATAGTGGACAATTAAAAACTCCTATAAACAAAAGAGGATGCCCGTTTGGACATCCTCTTTGTTTATATATGTAAGACGATTAATGGTGTAATACCTCTTCGCCTTCTTTCATTGGTACCGTTTGCATAACGAAATCTTCATCATGTCCTGGTTTACTGTAGTCATAAGGCCATCTGTAAACTTCTGGAATTTCACCTGGCCAGTTACCGTGAATGTGCTCAACCGGAGTTGTCCACTCAAGAGTGTTAGCTCTCCAAGGGTTCTGAGGAGCTCTCTTACCTTTGAATATGCTGTAGAAGAAGTTCCATAAGAATACGATTTGGAATGCAGCACCTACTAATGCAAATATTGTAATAAGAACGTTAACGTCAGCAAGGTCATCAAATAACGGGAATGCTGTGTTAGTATAGTAACGTCTTGGTAATCCTGCAAGACCTATAAAGTGCATTGGGAAGAATACTCCGTAAGCACAAACTGCAGTTACCCAGAAGTGAATATAACCAAGGTTTTTGTTCATCATTCTACCAAACATTTTAGGGAACCAGTGGTAAATACCAGCAAACATTCCATAAAGTGCAGAGATACCCATAACAAGGTGGAAGTGAGCAATAACGAAATACGTATCGTGAACGTTGATGTCAAGCGTACTGTCTCCAAGGATGATACCAGTAAGACCACCTGTAATGAACGTAGATACCATTCCGATAGAGAATAACATTGCAGGGTTAAGCTGTAGGTTACCTCTCCAAAGTGTTGTTATCCAGTTGAAAGCTTTTACCGCAGAAGGTATAGCGATCAATAATGTTGTAAATGTAAATACAGATCCAAGGAATGGGTTCATACCTGATACGAACATATGGTGACCCCAAACGATAGTTGAAAGGAACGCAATTGCAAGTATAGAAGTAATCATCGCACGGTAACCAAAGATTGGTTTACGTGAATTTGTAGCCATGATCTCAGAAACAAGACCCATCGCAGGTAAGATTACGATATAAACCTCAGGGTGACCAAGGAACCAGAAAAGGTGCTCGAACAATACCGGAGATCCACCTTGGTAATGTAAAACTTCACCAGCGATAAAGATATCAGAAAGGAAGAATGAAGTACCAAAGCTTCTGTCAAATATAAGTAGTAATGCTGCAGATAATAATACCGGAAACGAAACGATACCGATAACAGCAGTAATAAAGAACGCCCAGATAGTAAGTGGTAGTCTTGTCATAGACATACCTTTTGTTCTAAGGTTGATAACTGTTACAACGTAGTTCAATGAACCCATTAATGAAGACGCAATGAAGATAGCCATAGAAACTAACCAAAGAGTCATACCTGTACCAGAACCTGGAATTGCTTGTGGCAATGCACTTAATGGTGGATAGATTGTCCAACCTGCAGATGCAGGACCAGCTTCTACAAATAATGAAAGAATCATTATCACTGCAGAAACAAAAAACAACCAGTATGAAATCATATTCATGAAACCAGATGCCATATCACGTGCACCGATCTGTAATGGAATAAGTAGGTTACTAAAAGTACCGCTCAAACCAGCTGTTAGTACAAAGAATACCATTATGGTACCGTGAATTGTAACTAATGCAAGATAAATATCATTACGCATAACTCCATCCGGAGCAAATTTATCACCTAAAAGAATTTCAAATACTTTGAAAGATTCTTCTGGCCATGCGATCTGCATACGGAATAACAATGACATAGCAACACCAATAACTCCCATGATAATACCAGTAATAAGGTATTGTTTGGCAATCATTTTATGGTCAATACTAAAGATATATTTCGTTATGAAAGTATCTTTATGGTGGTGTTCGTGTGCATCATGACCGTGATCGTCGTGACCGTGTACTTCTTCGTGTCCTACTGCTGACATATTTCTTTAATTTGAATATATTTAAAAAGAATTATTTTTTTATTACCTGTGCTACCATTGTAGAATCCGGTTTAGCAGCTGTGATTGAATCAGCCCCTTTTACCGGTACAGCTTCACCTACTGGTTCAGCCGGTTTTGCCGCATCTCCTATAGATTTTTTTACAGCAGCAGCAAGAGTTTCTTTATCCGCAAGCCATTTTTTGAAATCAGCATCATCTTCAACAACAACTTTCATTTGCATGTTGTAGTGAGAAGCTCCACAAATTTTGTTACATAAAAGTAAGTAATCAAATGTATAAGGATCAAGAGCTGTTTTTCCATCAGCTACAAGTTTAGAACTTTTCTTAGATCTAATCTCATTAATATTAGCAACTTTTTTCATTATCGCAGCATCCTGACGCATTTCGTCAGTAGTAACAGTAGGTACAAAAGCAAATTCTGTAACCATACCAGGAACTACGTTCATCTGAGCTCTGAAGTGAGGAAAATAAGCTGAGTGCAATACATCCTGAGAACGGAATTTAAATACTACTTGCTTACCTTTTGGAAGGTGAAGCTCTGTAGTAACAATATCATCCTGCGCATTTGGATCAGACATGTCAACACCCAAAGTATTAACACCTTCAATATATCTTACGTTTGCTTTACCAAGAACTCCGTCTGGTCCAGCATAACGTGCTTCCCAGCTAAACTGTTTTGCGTAAACTTCAACTAAAATAGTATCTTCTTTTTCTTCATCAATAAACATGATGTTAGTCCAGGCGTATAATCCGTAAAGGATAAGACCTGCCAATACAATTACCGGAATAATAGTCCAAATAAACTCAAGTTTATCATTATCTGCATAGTAAAATGCTTTATTACCTTCTTTACCTCTGTGTTTAAATGCAAAGTAGTGAAGTAAAAACTGAGTTAACGCCTGAACGATAAATATAAGCCACATAGAGATAGCCATAAGGTTATCGTAATCAGGTCCATGCTCAGAAGCAGGTGTACCTAATACAAGGTGTCCCCATTTCGCTAGAGAATAAATTGTACCAATGTAGATAAAGCCAATAAAGCCAAACATTAGGTAGCCCTGAATATTATTATCTCTATCGTTAGCTACTTCAGAAAAGTCTTCATTATTAGCTGCGCCAACCTGTGTAAGGTGAAATATTTTAGTTAATTGCCATATTGCAATGCCTAATAAAACTAAAACTATAATTACCAATAAACTTGTCATTTGTTTATTTCTTTAAATATTAATAATGAAAATGTTTACTTTCCTCAATCAATGGATTACGCTTCGCTAAAAGAGGTGCTTTTGCTAATGTTGTAAATACAACAAATATGAATAGTCCAAGGAAGAACATTATTGCTCCAATTTCACCTGCTCCGATGAACCATTGGTCACCAACAGTCGCCGGCATGATCATATTATAGAAATCTATATAGTGTCCGCAAAGTATTATAATACCAGCCATAACGATAATCCAAGATAAACGTTTGAAATCAGTGTTTAAAAGGATTAATATTGGCAGTACAAAATTCAGACCTACCATTCCGAAAAACGGAAGGTTATAATCTTCTATACGAGTTTTAAAGTAAGTAACCTCTTCCGGTATATCAGCATACCATATAAGCATGAACTGAGAGAACCAAAGGTAAGTCCAGAATACACTGAAACCAAACATGAATTTAGCTAAATCGTGTATGTGACTTGTATTTACATATTCTAAAAGACCTAATGATTTTAAGTAAAGAGTTACTAAAGCAATAACAGTTACAGCACTTACAATGAAACTTGCAAATACATACCAGCCAAATAGAGTACTGTACCAGTGCGGGTCAACCGACATAATCCAGTCCCAAGACATGATAGATTCTGTTATGATAAAAAACACAAGGAATGCAGCTGACGCTTTAAAGTTTTTCTTATGATTGCTATTATCTGTAGCATCATCCTGAGCTAATGAGTTTTTTCTAGAGTATTGACGGTAAAGAATCCATCCAGCCATAAATACCGCAGCTCTGATAAGGAAGAAAGGTCCGTTAAGGTATCCTGATTTCGCCTGGATCAAATGATCTGCAGCAACAACCTTAGGGTCTAACCATACAAATATGTGGTGCCATTGCATTACACCTGCCACCAATAATAAGAATACAATTATAGCACCTGGTATAAGGTAAGCAGATATACCTTCCATTACCCTGAATAATACAGGAGACCATCCAGCCTGAGCAGCATATTGGATAGCATAGAAAGCAAGAACTCCTAAAGATATTAGCATAAAAAATAAGGCAGCAACATATACAGCAGCCCAAGGCTTGTTTTGTTGTTGGTGCAAAACGTGCTCTAAATGCTCTTGGTGAGCAGCATGTGCATCATCATGGCCTTCATGAGCGTGTGCTTCTTCGGCATGTGCATCATGATTGTGATCATCATGCGCAACAGTTGTAGCAGCTGCATGAACTGTATCATTTGCAGTTACAGCTGTAGTATCATGTGCTTTAGCAGTATCGTGAGCATGAGTATCTTCTGTTGCAGGAGCGTGAGCATCATGGCCATGAGCATCATGATGAGCTGCATCAGCATGACCACCACCGTGATGGCTGTCTGCTGCTAATATTTTCTCAACGTCTTCAACGGTTTTGGGTGCAGTGAAAAAACTATAGCCAATCCCAAGGATACCTAATATCATCAGGACGAACGCAATTGTTTTTAATCTACTTGAAAATGTGTACATATATTTATGCTTTCAGTGTTCTACAATTATAATTCACTCTTAAGTTTCATCACATAAGCGGTAACTTGCCAACGCTCTTCCTGAGAAAGTTGATTAGCATGCGAGCCCATTGAGTTTAATCCGTAAGTTATTACGTGGAAAACGCTTCCTTCAGTAATAACCCTGTCTTTATAACTAGGAACTCCAAGGAATTTTTCTCTTTTAACAAGATTTCCTTTTCCATCTCCTTTATCGCCGTGACAGATAGCGCAGTAAATTGTAAATAATTTAGTTGCTCTGTCAGTGTCAATTTCTTCAGGAGTAAGTGGTGATTTTAAGTTTGCCTTAGCAAGCTCATATCCTTCTGTTGAATTTTCATATTCGTAAGGAGTGAATCCTCTTGGTATAGATCCTTTAGCCGGAAGTTGTCCTTCTTTACCATTAGCAAATGCTCCTGATTCAGAATAGGTTTCATAAGCTACCGATTCATACATATTTGGGAAATACTGGTAATTGGGCTCTGATTTATTAAAGCAGGCAGTAAATACTGATGATACAGTTACCAATAATGCTATTTTATATAACGCTTTCATACTTCTGTTAATGCTTTTCAATTACTTTTACTTCCACAGCTCCAGTCTTTTCAAAGAAAGAAACTAATTGGTCTTCATCGCCATGAACCGCAACTTCCATTAAAAAATGGTCATCAGTAGTTCTTACATCTGGATTTTCAGCTTCTTTAAATGGCCATAATTTACTTCTCATATAAAAAGTGATTACCATTAAGTGAGCAGCAAAAAATACTGTCATTTCAAACATTACCGGTACAAAAGCCGGCATGTTTTGAATATAGCTAAAACTTGGTTTTCCTCCAATATCCTGTGGCCAGTCCTGAATCATTATATAATTCATCATTGCAGTCGCTACAGATAATCCAACTAAACCATATAAAAATGAAGTAATAGCTATTCTTGTAGGAGCTAAGCCCATTGCCTTATCTAGTCCGTGAACCGGGAATGGCGTATAAATTTCTTCAATGTGATGATGCGCAGCACGAGTTTGTCTTACTGCATCCATAAGGATATCATCGTCATTGTATAGTACATGTATAACTTTATTACTCATGATCTTAGTGATGATTTTGTTCTGAATGTGAATGATTGTCGTGACCTCCCTGTTCTCTTAATCTTTTGTATGTTTCGCTTGATGTCTTCATAATAGATTTCACCTCTGCCTGAGCAATTACCGGGAAACTTCTAGAATAAAGAAGGAATAATACAAAGAAGAAACCAATTGTACCAATAAAGAAACCTGCATCTACAAAAGTAGGCTGGAACATTGTCCATGATGATGGAAGGTAATCTCTGTGAAGTGATGTAACGATAATTACGAAACGCTCAAACCACATACCTATATTTACAACAATTGAAATAACAAAAGAAACATAGATGCTTGTTCTGATCTTTTTAAACCACATTACCTGCGGAGAGATAACATTACAAGTCATCATCAGTGCATAAGCCCACCAGTAAGGACCTGTAGCCCTGTTAAGGAAAGCATACTGCTCGTATTCTACACCTGAATACCAAGCAACGAATAACTCAGTAATATAAGCCACACCAACTATCGAACCTGTAATCATAATTACAATGTTCATCAACTCGATATGTTGTACAGTAATGTAAGCTTCAAGATTTGATACTTTTCTCATAATTATAAGCAGAGTGTTTACCATTGCAAATCCTGAGAAGATAGCTCCCGCAACGAAGTAAGGCGGAAGAATCGTTGTATGCCATCCCGGTATAACCGAGGTAGCAAAGTCAAAAGATACGATTGTGTGCACAGAAAGTACAAGAGGTGTAGCAAGTCCGGCAAGTACCAAAGATACTTCCTCAAAACGCTGCCAGTCTTTTGCTCTTCCACTCCATCCAAAACTTAGGATAGAATAAACTCTTTTAGTAAAAGGAGTTATAGCTCTATCACGAAGCATTGCGAAATCGGGAAGCAAACCTGTCCACCAGAAAACCAACGATACCGAAAGGTAAGTAGAGATTGCAAATACGTCCCAAAGTAGCGGTGAGTTAAAGTTTACCCAAAGCGAACCAAATTGGTTAGGAATAGGCATAACCCAGTAAGCTAACCATGGACGTCCCATGTGGAATACAGGGAACATTGCCGCCTGGATTACAGAGAAGATGGTCATTGCCTCTGCAGAACGGTTAATTGCCATTCTCCATTTTTGGCGGAATAATAATAGTACTGCCGAAATAAGTGTTCCGGCGTGACCGATACCTACCCACCAAACGAAGTTGGTGATATCCCAGGCCCAGCCAATTGTTTTATTTGAACCCCACGTACCGATACCAGTTCCAACTGTATAGGCTACACAAGCTATTCCCCAAAGGAAAGCGGCAAGTGCAATTGAAAATGCGATCCACCATTGCTTGTTTGCTCTGCCTTCAACAGGCCTTGCAACATCAACAGTTACATCGTGATAATTTTTATCACCTATAATTAAAGGTTTTCTAATGGGTGCTTCGTAATGAGACGACATAATCCTTTATAGTGTTTCTTATTAATATTACTTCTTATTATGTATTTCTAACTTTTACGTGATAGAATACATTTGGTTGAGTTCCTATCTGGCTAAGAAGGTGGTATGCCCTCTCATCCTCTTTAAGAGTCACGATTGGATCCTCTTTCTCGTTTACGTCTCCAAACACCATTGCACCACTGCTACAAGCTGCAGAACATGCACAAGCATCGTTGAACTCACCTTTTGCAACCACTCTGCCTTCGCGTTTAGCCTTAAGGATAACTGCTTGTGTAGATTGGATACAGAATGAACATTTTTCCATAACACCTCTTGAACGAACGTTCACATCAGGGTTAAGTACCATACGTCCTAGATCATCATTCATGTGATAATCAAATTCACTGTTCTTGTTGTAAAGGAACCAGTTGAAACGACGTACTTTATATGGACAGTTGTTTGCACAGTAACGAGTACCAACGCAACGGTTGTAAGCCATATGGTTTTGTCCCTGACGTCCGTGTGATGTTGCCGCTACCGGACAAACAGTTTCACATGGAGCGTGGTTACAGTGCTGACACATTACCGGTTGGAATGCTACCTGAGGATTCTCAGACGGGTCTTCCATTTCTCTGAATGTAGATACAGAATCAAATAATCCTGAAATATCATCTTTACGAGTAACGTCTCCAGCAAATGTTTCTTCAGAAGAATAGTACCTGTCAATACGCAACCAGTGCATATCACGGCTTCTTCTTATTTCAGATTTACCTACTACAGGTACATTGTTTTCTGCGTGGCAAGCTATAACGCAAGCTCCACAACCTGTACAAGCATTAAGGTCTATCGAAAGGTTAAAGTGATGTCCTGTAGTTCTGTCAAAAGATTCCCAAAGGTCAACTGATGCAGCAGGTACTTCTTTATGATCTAAAGATACAACCGGCATGATGTTCCATTCTGAAGCATCTTTACTGTTGAAATCTTTAAGTGTAGTTTCTTTAATGATATCACCTCTACCCATTAATGTTTTTTGAAGCTGAACGCAGGCAAACTCGTGGTCACCATTCGTTTTAGTCAGTTTCGCAGACTGGAATGAGTTAAGGTTATTATATAATGTGTAAGCATTAACACCTACAACCATTTCTTTTTTCATAGCTGCTTTACGGCCATAACCTAAAGCAAGACCCACAGTACCTTTAGCCTGTCCCGGTTGTATAATTACCGGTACATTTTCAAGTTTTTTACCGTTTACATCAATAGTTACATAGCTACCGTTAAGACCACCATTTGCAACATTGTAGTTTTTAAGGCCTAATTTCTCTGCATCAGATTTAGATACAGTAACATAGTTATCCCAAGATACTCTTGTAATAGGATCAGGGAATTCCTGAAGCCATGGGTTGTTTGCCTGCTGGCCATCACCCATGCCAGTTTTAGTATAAAGCACAAGCTCTAAATCAGTACTAGGCTTTGATGCAGCAAGTTTTGATGCAGCACCACTGTAATCAGCTCCGGCAGCCGAAGCTGTAGCAACTGTTTCAGATAAATGAACACCATCGTGCACTAATTGGTTCCAAGATTTTCCACTTGCAAAAGTAGCAGAAGCCGCTTTTAGGTAATCGTAGTAAGCTACTGCACTACCCGACCATGCAAGCAATGCATCCTGTAATTGTTTTGTTTTAAACAAAGGACGGATGGTTGGCTGTGTAACACCATAGTATCCTTTAGCGATGCTAACATCTCCCCAAGCCTCAAGGTAATGAGGAGCAGCAGCAGCTATTGTTGTTATAGAAGCAGTTTCATCTTCTTTAAGAGAGAAAGAAACTGATAATTTCACTTTTTTAAGACCTTCAGCAAATTCAGCACTATTTGGTAATGTATACACAGGGTTTACACCACTCATAATAAGCGTGTGAACCGTACCTGCTTTCATATCACTTACAAGTTGAGCAACTGCCTTAGCATCACCCTTTCTTACAAGACGAGCACCACCAGGATTAAACGCCTGAGATTGAAGTGCGTTATTGATAGCTATTACAAGCAACTGTGCATTAACATCGTCAAGTCCTGTCACCACTACTCCACGAGCACCGGCAGCCTTAACCTGTTTTGCCGCAACAGCAACCGCTTCAGCATATGCACCAGCGATTTTTGGAACGCTAACAGAAGCACCTGTAATAGTATTGTATATTGTTACAAGAGCATATTTTTGCTCTGTTACTGTCAATGGAATACGTTTGTCAGCATTAGCACCCGATAAAGACATATTAGCCTCTATTTGGATATGCTTAGACATTTTACCTTGTTTAGGTATACGTCCGTTAGTATAACCTCCGTCAAACCCTCCACCTTGCCAGTCGCCAAGAAAATCAGCTCCAACAGAAAGGATAACATCAGCTTTACCAAAATCGTAATCTGCAAGTGCTCTTTCACCATAAACAGCCTGGAAAGCATCCAAAGCTTCAGATGAAGATACTGCATCATACACCACATGTTTAAATCCAGGATATTTAGCTCCAAACTCAGCAATTAACTTATCAGTAGATGGACTAGCCGTAGTACCTGTAAGCACCACTACACTTCCACCACCTGCAGCCGCCTGAGAAAGACTTGCTTTAACTTTAGCATCCACATCTTCCCATGAAGCTGGTTTGCCTGAAATTAAAGGCTCTTTTAAACGCATGCTGTCATATAAAGAAAGTACCGATGCGTGTACTCTGGCATTAGCTGCCATTTTAGCTCCGGCAAGAACATTGTTCTCTACTTTAATAGGACGCCCTTCACGGGTTTTAATTAATATGTTAGCGAAATCAAAACCATCATTCATGGTTGTTGCATAGTAATCAGCAACACCCGGGATAATTTCTTCCGGCTGAACTACGTAAGGAATAGACTTGATAACCGGGCCCTCACAAGCTGCAAGTGATGCAGCTGCAGTACTGAACCCTACATATTTCAAAAAGTCACGACGGCTTGTTGATGAAGATGCCAGTGCTTCCTTGTCGCCAAGAAATTCATCTGTAGGGATCTGCTCAACAAATTCGTTGTTTCTTAGCGTCTCAACAATAGAGCTGTTTTCATTTAGCTCTTCAACACTTTGCCAGTATTTTTTGTTTGATGCCATGTTGTATATAGATATTAGCTTCTTAAAAATTGATTAATAGTGACATTTACCACACTCAGTACCACCCATATTAGCAGCAGTTAGCTTCTGTACGCCATATTTCTTGGCAAGCTCGTCGTGGATTTTCTTGTAGTAATCATTACCTTCCACCTTAACATCGGTTTCACGGTGACAGTTAATACACCAGCCCATTGTTAGTGGCGAATGCTGTCTCATAACTTCCATAGTCTCAACAGGACCGTGACAAGTCTGACACTCTACACCAGCAACCGAAACGTGCTGTGAGTGGTTGAAGTAAACAAAATCCGGAAGATTGTGTACTCTAACCCATTTAACAGGTTTTTGTTTTCCTGTATATTTCTGAGCAGCAGCATCCCAGCCCACCGCATCGTATAATTTTTTGATTTCGCCAGAGTAAAACTCTTTTGAATGATCTACATAAGTAGAATCTTTATCCCCTTGGAATTCAGAAACGTTCTTATGACAGTTCATACAAACATTAAGCGAGGGTATACCAGAAGTCTTACTTACTCTTGCAGATGAGTGACAGTATTTACAGTCAATACCGTTATCACCAGCGTGAATTTTGTGAGAGAAATGTATTGGCTGAATTGGCTCATACCCTTGATCCACACCTATTTGCATAAGATATCCATAAAGGAAGTATGAAGATGAAAGTAAAAGTAAAACTACAGTTACAAATACCAGGAATTGATTTTTAGCATAAGCTCTCCATAATGAAACAGAAGAATCTTTTTTAGCAACTTCTACTCCATTAGCAGCAGAAACTCTTCTTAAAGTTCTGTTTACCAAAACAAGCATTACAATTAAAACCACAAGCACCAACATCAATGCAAAAAGCACTAGATCGTTAGACACTCCTGTCTTACTTGTTTCACCAGCAGCCGCAGCCGCAGGTTTTTCCACTACTGGTGCCGGTGCAGATGTATACGCAAGGATATTATCAATATCACCATGCGATAACTGCGGGAAAGAAGTCATTACAGATTTGTTATTCTCAGCAAAAAGTTTTACTGCCGCTGCATCTCCCGATTTAATCATATCACTACTATTCTTTACCCAAGAGTAAAGCCACTCACGTGAATGCTTATCAGCCACTCCTCTTAATGCCGGCCCTGTAGACTTAGCATCAAGTTTGTGACATGCAGCACAAAGAGTATTAAACAACTCTTTGCCCTTTACAGCATCACCAGCACCTTCTGCCGGGGCCGCAGTTGCATCGGCCGGAGCCGCCGCTACTGAAGCCGCAGTATCCTGCGCATAAGACGTAATTGAAAATGATAGCGAGAACGCCAGACAAAACAATAAAATTCTTGAAAACGAAGTATGGTTACCCACTTTTTTCATATTAAAAATGATTATCGACTTAATTTGGTATAGTTTTTCGTGCGCAGTGAGCAAACACTACGCTTTTTAAAAACTCCCACAAAAATACGACTTAAGAATTATTCTCAAACCCTAAATAAACCTTAACGCATAATTTATAACAATTCTAAATAAATTACCTTTGGAAGCAAATAATAATTAGTCGTACTTTTGCGTTAAATACAGTTCATTATGAGAATTTTAAACCTACTGCCTTACAATGCAGCCCTTGTTTTCCTTACTTTTTTTAACATGGAAAGCCATGCTCAAGAGTCCAATGTTTCTGTTATTCAGGACTCCCGTTTTGAGCAACTTTTGAGTGAAAAGCGAAAAATCAACTCTTCTATAACCGTTAATGACCGTTATAAAATCCAAATATTCTATGGCGACAATGAAAAAGCCAGAAAAACTTTAGCCGAATTCAGGAGAGAATTCAAAAATCTGGATGGTACGATTATTTTTGAAAGCCCTACTTATAAAGTATGGATCGGAAATTTTAAATCACGTATTGATGCGGAAAAAAAACTTCTCGATATAAAGAAAAAATACCCTTACGCCTTACTTATAAAGCCTAACAAATAAGTTCTTAAACACAAAAAAACCGCTAATGCGGTTTTTTTGTGTCTTATTTTGATGCTTCCTGTAAAGCATAATATTTTATAAGTGCTGTTTTAACATCTTCAGTTGTCCGCTTACTTTTTTTATACTGTTTAAGCAAATCCGGATAAGGAGACAATAATGTTTTAACCTCACTATTCGACAAAAAGAATGGCTGCCCACTATCTCCATCAATCAACATCGGAACATGCTCTTCGCCTACAGACATTAAAGTCCCCATAACGCCAAACATAGCTGTCATCATAGCAGTATTATTCACATTATACACAACATCCTCAATAAAATATTTACCTGCTATGATCTCTGTCTTAGCATAATATTTATCATTCGCATATTTAGACACATTAAGATAAACCGTTCCACCATCGCTATAAGCATAATAATATTCTGCTTTTTTAGATGTAACCGTATTTATAAGATAGTACTTATCGCCATCTGCCTTTAAATAATAATTAGTATCATCGACAGGTTTATTCTTCAACATATCTGTATATGATATGTAAATGCCCTTAGGCGCTTTACCAATCTCCTTTTTCAGTACCGGTTCATTCGCATTGAAAGGTATCTTTGTAAATTCTTCTTCCGGGATTATCTCAAATCTGCCAATACATTTTTGCAAAGCCAGTTTAATTCTGTCATCGTGTTTTCCGGTAACATCCATTCCGCTACCCTCTATATTAGCCGCCACTGTGCCCACAATATAATCCTGCCCATTTTGAGTAATAATAACATCGGCAACAACAGCCGCAAAACCCATTTCAGAAGAAGCTTCGGTACGTTCCGAAACAAAGAGATCATTAATTCGTAATGATATCGGTTTAGTATTCTCATTTTTAGGAAGCACTTTTAACAGGTAGTTTTTTATTTCCTGTTCAAAAGGTTTTTCAAACCTTGCTAGCATTTTTGCATTAAAAGCTCCCTTTTGCACAGTTCCAATATTTTCTTTAAACTGTCTTCCGTCATATACGTTCTCAACATAATAACGATATTCCAACGGAGTATCTTTTTCGCTCTCAAGCGATATCAGATGATATTTTACTTCTTTTTTCTCCTGCCCCCATCCGGTTACAATAGAGAATGCCAATAGCACAATTAAAATCTGTCCTTTCATATCTTTAATCAAAAAAATCCCGCTAAAGCGGGATTTTTATATATTCAAAAATTATTATTTAAGCTTTTTCTTTACTTCAACTTCTTGGTATGCTTCTATAACATCAAGCTGCTGAATGTCATTGTAGTTCTTAATCTGGATACCGCAATCATATCCTTTAGAAACCTCTTTAACATCATCCTTAAATCGTTTTAATGCTGTAAGTTCTCCTGTGTAAATTACAACACCCTCTCTAATAAGGCGTATTCTTGAGTTTCTAAATATCTTACCATCTGTTACCATACAACCTGCAATGGTACCAATTTTAGATATTTTGAATGTTTCACGGATTTCTGCTGTACCGGTAACTTCTTCTTTCATTTCCGGAGAAAGCATGCCTTCCATTGCATCCTTAAGATCATCAATTGCATCATAGATGATAGAGTAGTTTCTGATATCGATCTCTTCTTTATCAGCAAGTTGTCTTGCACTTGCAGAAGGACGAACGTTAAATCCGATAATGATCGCATCAGAAGCCGAAGCAAGCAATACGTCAGATTCGGTAATTGCACCTACTCCTTTATGTATAATGTTTATTTGGATCTCTTCTGTAGATAATTTCGAGAATGAATCTGATAATGCTTCAACTGAACCATCCACGTCACCTTTAAGGATAATGTTAAGTTCTTTAAACTGTCCAAGCGCAATCCTTCTTCCAATCTCAGCAAGTGTAATATGCCTTTGTGTACGTACCGATTGCTCACGCATTAACTGAGTACGTTTTGCAGCAATTTGTTTTGCTTCTTTCTCATCTTCAAACACACTGAACTTATCACCTGCTGTAGGAGCTCCGTCTAAACCTAATATAGATATTGGTGTGGATGGCCCTGCAACTTTAATACTGTTTCCACGCTCATCGTGCATTGCTTTTACTTTACCGTGGTGTTTACCTGCAAGTACATAGTCTCCCAATCTAAGAGTACCGCCTTGTACAAGTACTGTAGAAATATAACCTCTACCTTTATCAAGGAAAGCTTCTACTACAGTTCCAACCGCAGCTTTTTCAGGATTAGCTTTAAGGTCTAATAACTCTGCCTCTAACAATACTTTTTCAAGTAAGTCTTTAACACCAAGTCCTGTTTTTGCAGAAATGTCATGCGACTGTATTTTACCTCCCCAATCTTCTACAAGAAGGTTCATACCAGCAAGTCTTTCTTTTATCTTTTCTGGATTAGCTGTTGGCTTATCCACTTTGTTTATTGCAAATATAATTGGCACTCCCGCTGCCTGAGCATGGTTGATAGCCTCTTTAGTTTGTGGCATGATATCATCATCCGCCGCAATTACAACAATCGCAATATCTGTAACCTGAGCACCACGTGCACGCATCGCGGTAAACGCCTCGTGACCCGGTGTATCTAGGAATGCAATTTTCTGACCGTTATCAAGTGTTACACCATAGGCACCTATGTGCTGTGTAATACCACCCGACTCTCCAGCAATTACATTTTCTTTACGAATATAATCCAGCAACGATGTTTTACCGTGGTCAACGTGACCCATTACAGTAACAATCGGAGCTCTGTGTACAAGATCTTCCTCTTTATCTTCAACCACCTGGATAGCTTCTTCAATATCAGTAGTAATAAATTCTACTTCATATCCAAACTCATCCGCAACAATGGTTAATGTTTCTGCATCAAGACGCTGGTTCATGGTAACCATGATACCAAGAGACATACATACCGATATTACCTTAGTAATAGGCACATCCATCATGGTTGCAACCTCACCTACAGTTACAAATTCTGTAACTTTAAGCGTTTTGCTTCCTTCGTCAATCATTCTCTGCTCATCATCAGATTTCTGACGGTGGCTATCACGTTTATCTCTTCTGTATTTAGCAGCTTTAGATTTACTTCCTTTACCCTGTAATTTCTCAAGAGTCTCACGGATTTGGTTTTTAACCTCTTCTTCCGTAGGCTCTACTTTAGATACAATTGCAGGACGCTTATTAGGACCAAATTTATTAGCAGCAGGACCATTTGTATTAGGTCTTATCTGATTACCCGGAGGTCTTGGACCGCTATTCTGCGTTTGCTGACCACCCTGACCCTGAGGCTTAGGAGTGATTCTTTTCCTTTTATTTTTATCCTGGTTTTGCTGATTTGCAGCAGCTGTTCCCGGCTTAGGAGCTTCTTTCTTGAACTCTTCTTTTTTCTTTTTCGGTTTATTGAACTGAGAAAGATCTATAGTTTGTCCGGTAAATGTAGCACCCGTTAATTTTTGATATTGCGTCTTGATCTTCTCTTCTTCCGGAGCCGTTTCAGGGGTAGCTTCAGATGTTGCAGAAGGGGTAGGAACAATTACCTCTGGCTTAGCTTTTGGTTCTATAGCCGGTTGTTTTTCTTCTTTTGCTTTTGGCTGTATTGCAGGCTCAGCTTTTTTATGAGCAGGCTTAGGTGTTTCAACCTTAGGTTCTGCTTGTTTAGGAGCTTCTGCTTTTGGCGCTTCAACAACCTTAGGTGTTTCAACAACAACCTTAGGTGCCTCTACTTGTACCTTAGGCTCCTCTATAGGGGCAGCTTTAGGCTCCTGCGCTTTTGCAGGAGTATCTGAAGAGGACTCAGCTTTTTTAGCATTAAGGTCAATTTTGCCAACAGACACCGGACCAGATAGTGTAGCTCTCGCTTTGATCACTTCCTGTTTTTGTCTTTCTTCGTCATGCTTCCTTTTATCCTCAATCTCTTTTTCTCTTTCAACTCGAAGCGCTTCTTTTTCTTTGCGTTTCTCTTCACTCACTTCAAGAGAAGCAGCCTTCTTTCCTTTGTCGGCAGAAAATTGATTGTAAAGGGCATTATATTCCTCATTGGATATCTTAGCATTAGGACTCGACTCGATAACGTGTCCTTTGTCCTTAAGATACTCCACGGCCCTGTCCAGCGAAATATTTAATTCCCTTAATACTTTGTTTATTCTTATTGCTCTTTCTTCAGACATACAATCTTATTAATTTTATCTTCTTTGTTGTGTTGTGCAGTAGTAAACCTATTTAGTCTTCAAACTCTTCTTTAAGTATTCTCATTACCTCAAGTATCGTTTCTTCTTCAAGGTCGGTTCTTCTTACAAGATCCTGCACATCCTGATTTAATACGCTTCTTGCGGTATCAAGTCCTATTTTCGCAAATTCTGCGATAACCCATGCTTCAATTTCATCAGAGAACTCAGTTAATTCAACATCTTCATCCTCTGCCGGAGTTCCTTCACGAATAACATCTAACTCATAACCTGTTAAAAGGCCAGCCAGTTTGATATTGTGACCTCCTCTACCAATAGCTTTAGAAACTTCTTCCAATTTAAGGAATACTTCTGCTCTGTTATTAGCCTCATCAATTTTGATAGATGATACTTTTGCAGGGCTTAGAGCTCTTGATATATACAACTGTGTATTTGTTGTATAGTTTATAACATCTATATTTTCATTACCCAGTTCGCGAACGATACCATGGATACGTGAACCTTTCATACCAACGCAGGCTCCTACCGGGTCAATCCTGTCATCGTAAGAATCTACAGCTACTTTTGCTTTTTCGCCTGGTATCCTTACTACCTTCTTAACCATAATAAGTCCGTCAAAAACTTCCGGTATTTCCTGTTCAAATAATTTTTCAAGGAACAATTCTGATGTTCTTGACATAATAATCTGAGGTTTATTACCTTTAAGTTCAACACTTTCTATGATTCCACGAACGTTATCTCCTTTTCTAAAAAAGTCAGATGGTATCTGTTTTTCTTTAGGAAGCACGATTTCGTTTCCTTCATCATCCACCAAAATTACAGCTTTTGGCCTAACATGGTGCACTTCTGCAGTATAAATATCACCAACAATATCTTTAAATTGTTTGTAAAGATTTGTATTATCGTGTTCGTGTATCTTAGATATAAGGTTTTGGCGAAGTGCTAAAATAGCTCTTCTTCCTAATTGGATAAGTTTTACTTCTTCAGAAACATCTTCTCCAACTTCAAAATCCGGCTCAATTTTTCTTGCCTCAGAAAGTGATATCTCCTGGTTAGGATCTTCTACCTCACCATCTGCAACTACCACACGGTTCCTCCATATCTCCATATCCCCTTTATCAGGATTTATGATGATATCGAAATTATCATCCGAACCATATTTCTTTTTCAGTGCATTCCTGAATACATCTTCCAGGATCGCCATAAGCGTAACGCGATCTATAAGCTTATCATCTTTAAACTCTGAAAACGAATCGATTAATGCGAGATTTTCCATGCCAACTTTCTATTTTTTTAAAATTTTATTACAACAACTGCTTCTTTGATGTCCTTATAGGGTATCTCAGCCCTTTTAAGTACTGTCTCTTTACCCTTGCCAATTTGCTTAGGTTCACGGGCTTCCCATTCCAGCACAATGAAATCATCATTTGCTTCGGTAATTTCTGCCTCAATTTTCTCTGTAGCGGTTTTTACGCTAAGGATTCTTCCCAGATTTTTCCTGTATTGTCTAGGAAGCGTTAATGGGCTTGCTGCTCCTGATGAAGCAACTTCAAGTCCAAAATCATACTCTTCCCTGTCAAGGTTATGTTCTATAGCCCTGCTAACATCAATACAATCCTGTAGGTTCACTCCCTTATCACCGTCCAGCGTAACCAATATTTTATTTGCACTGTCTATCGAAAAGTCTATAAGAAACAACGAAGGTCGCTCCTCTAGGGCTGTATTTAATAAATCTGCAACTTTTTCTTTAAATGTCATATCTGTATAAAAAGAGGGGACTCCTGTCCCCTCATTATTTAGTGTTTAGTAAATAACGGTGCAAATATACTATATTTTTTTATATCTTGAAAATCATTGGATAATGTAAAATTAATTCTTATCTTTATTATATTAAAATTCCAACCAAATTCTTGTTAATTATACACGTAAACTATGAAGAAAATTTTAGTCCCAACCGACTTTTCAGACCACGCCGAATATGCATTAAAAGTAGCGGCGCAAATTGCCCGTAAAAATAATGGCGAAATATTCCTTCTACACATGTTGGAACTACCTTCACACATTAGCGACGACGGAATAGGCGAAAGCAAAGCTGTAGGAGCAAGCGCAGGCGTACCCGAAGTTATGTTCTTTATGGAAAAAACCCGCGAACGCTTTCAAGAAATCCTTAACGAACCTTATCTTGAAGGAATAACAATAGTTGAAGCAATACAATTCGACAAAGCTTTTGACGGTATTATTGCACACAGCAAAAAACACGAGATCGACCTTATCGTTATGGGGTCTCATGGAGCCAGCGGATTCCAGGAAATGTTTATCGGATCTAATACCGAAAAAGTAGTAAGAACATCCGACATACCCGTATTAGTAATCAAAAAAGAAGAAGGAGAGTTCAATCCTCAAAAATTTGTTTTTGCTTCTGATTTCTCTAACGAAATAAAAAAACCTTTTGCCAAAGTAGTAGAATTCGCTAACAGCTTTAATACAGAATTACATCTTGTTTTGATAAACACGCCTAGTGATTTTAAATCGACACACGCAGCAGAAAAAATAATTCATGATTTCGCAGCGCAGTTTGACATTAAAAACAAATACACCCCTCACGTTTATAGCGATGTTAATATCGAAAAAGGAGTATTACACTTTTCAAACAGCATAAATGCTGACCTTATCGGAATGTGTACACACGGAAGACAAGGATTAGCACACTTCTTTAACGGAAGCATTAGTGAAGACCTGGTTAACCATGCCGTTAGACCTGTTGTAACCTTCAGAATCTAATTTTAGACGACAATATAAAACAAAAAAGCGGCTCCTTTTAGAAGCCGCTTTTTTATTTCTCAAAAAGTTTACAAAAGAGTTTATTTCAACAACACCCTAACCACTTCTGGCATCCTTAATTAATTTTCACTTGTTAAATCAAAAACAGCAAAAAAAGACAAACAATCACATATACGAACTAAAAAAACCTTCAGATCAATACCAAAATATTGAACTGAAGGTTTCATCAAAAACATACAATTATATAAAAAAGGAAAGCCTCTCATTCCTGAGAGGCTTTTCTGTTGGTCCACAAGGACTCGAACCTTGAACGACTGCACCAAAAACAGTAGTGTTACCATTACACCATAGACCAATTGTGCTTTATTGCGGTGCAAATGTAATACATAATTTAATTATTGCAAATTTTTAAAGAGAAAAATATTAAAAAAATTATTTTCGCGTTCTGTAAGCTATAAAGCTATTACTTTTGTAAGATATTTAAACCTTTCCGTACCAAACACATGACAGACTTTAACTTTAAAAAATGGAATGCCATTTTAGGCTGGTCGGCCTTCGCCGTAGCATTCATTGTTTATTCATTAACCGTAGAACGTACCCTGAGTTTTTGGGATTGCGGTGAATATATTGCCACAGCAGCAAAACTGGAAGTGGGTCACCCACCGGGGGCGCCACTATTCCAAATGGCAGGCGCATTCTTCGCTTTGTTTGCTCCAGGATCTGACTCTGTAGCACTTATGGTAAATATGCTATCGGTAACATCGAGTGCATTTACTATATTATTCATGTTTTGGTCGTTAACAATAGTATTAAAAAACATGGTCTCTGGTTTTACAGAGTTCAACCGTGACAATGCCATAATGGTATTAGGCAGTGCTTTTGTTGGCTGTCTTGCCTTTACTTTTTCGGATAGTTTTTGGTTTAATGCTACCGAAGCCGAAGTATATGCAATGGCTTCTCTTTTTATATCCATACTGTTATGGGCAGGTTTAAAATGGGGAGAAGAAATGCATCAGCCAAGAGGAAACAGATGGCTCCTACTTATCTCATTACTAATAGGATTATCATTCGGGGTGCATTTTATGGCGCTCCTTACCATACCATCCATAGGATTGATTTATTACTTTAAAAACTATAAAAAAATAACAATAAAAAACTTCATAATCGCCAATTTGGTTATGATTGCAATATTGTTTTTCGTTTTTAAATTCCTGCTTCCATATACGCTCGCTCTTTTTGGAAAGACAGAAATATTTATGGTAAACAGCTTAGGCCTGCCATTTAATTCGGGTACAATATTTATTACTTTATTTATCGCCGCTTTCTTTTATTTCGGATTACGCTACACAAAAAAGAAAGGGCTACCGGTATATAACACACTATTATTATGTATGTTATTTATACTTATTGGCTTTTCTACCTGGATAATGCTTCCTGTCAGAGCAAATGCCCATGTAGTAATTAATGAAAATAACCCATCAGATGCTGCCGAGGTACTTGCCTACTATAATCGTGAGCAATATGGTGAGCAAAAAACGTTTTTCGGACCATTGTACACAGAAAAGTATGCCAATTTAGATGAAAAAAATCCGTACACCGATGCCAAGCCTAACTACGAGCGTGATTATAAAACAGGTAAATATGTAATTGTAAACAATTATAAAAACGCAAGGCAAAACCCGGATGAAAGGCATACCGGCTTCCTCCCAAGGATGATAAGCACCGATCATGCTGCAAACTACATGTCTTTTAGCGCTCCTCCAAAATTCAGGATAGACCCTAGTTATGATTACGGAAGAGAGTTAAGAGATTATGGTGTGGATATCGATTCTCTTAGTGAAGAAGAAGCAATGCAGGCTATTGCCCAAATAAAGGGTGAGCTAGAAAATGTTATAAGCCAGTTTAGAACCGCTTACAAAAGAGGTGAACTTGGCAATGAAGAATATGATAAATTCTTAAAAACATACAAACAATATCTTATTATCGAAAAACCAAGTTTTTCAGAAAATATGGCATTTATGTTTGAATATCAGTTTGGCTATATGTACTGGCGCTATCTAATGTGGAACTTTACGGGGCGCCAAAATGATATACAAGGAAAATACGACAACATAAACGGCAACTGGATAAGCGGAATCTCATTTGTTGACGAAGCAAGACTAGGCCCTCAGGACAGCTTAACATCTGACATGAAGAATAATAAAGGCCGTAATGTATATTTTTTCCTTCCGTTTATTCTTGGTGTAATCGGTATGATATTCCATGCAAAAAAAGACCTAAAAACCTTTTATATCCTCTTAACTCTCTTCCTGTTTACAGGTATTGCGTTAAAGATATTCCTTAACGAAAGGCCATTTGAAGTTCGTGAAAGAGATTATGCTCTCGTTGGTTCCTTTTATGTATTTGCCCTATGGATAGCTTTTGGAGTTTACGCTATTTTCGACGGACTTAAAAAATACCTGCAACCAAAAACTGCAATACCTGTTGCTCTTGCAATAACATTACTTGCCGGGCCTGTACTTATGGCAAAGGAAAATTGGGATGACCATGACCGTTCAGGCAGATATACTGCTCTTTCAATGGCTAAATCTTACCTGGACTCCTGCGAACCAAATGCCATATTATTTACAATTGGCGATAATGATACCTTCCCGCTTTGGTATGCCCAGGAAATTGAAGGTTACCGAACCGATGTAAGGATAGTATGTTCTACATTAATGCCAACAGACTGGTATATTGACCAAATGAAACGACAAGCATATGAGTCTGCTCCTATGCCTATATCATTTACACACAAACAATATGTAGATGGTACACGCGATTTTATCTTTTACAATCCTAAGACTGATGCCCGTATGGATATGAATCAGTTTATGGAATTTGTATCGCTGGATGATGAAAGAGCCAAAGTAGAACTAAGCAGCGGACAATCTGCCAACTACTACCCATCTAACAAAATACGAATGAACGTAGACAGGGAACAGGTAATAAAAAACAAAGTAGTGTCACCGCAACATTACGATTCTATTGTTCCTTATATCGATATTGATCTTCCAAAAGAAGCTATTTACAAGCACAATTTAATAATGCTGGATATTATCCGTAATAACAACTGGGAACGTCCAATATACTTTTCTGGCGGTAGTGTTGATCCGGAAGATTATGCCTGGATGAAAGATTATTTACAACTACATGGAAACGTATTTAAGCTTGTTCCTATAAAAACCATTCCGCCCGAAAATGGTAGCCCTATCGATCTGGGTTACATTGATACAGATCAGATGTATGATATCGTTACGAAATGGGATTGGGGCAATAGTGGTAGTCCTGATATATACCATGACCCACAAACCATCAGAAACAGCATTACATACAGGCAAAATCTTGCCCGTTTGATGGAAACGTTATTAAGCGAAGGCAAAAAAGAAAAAGCCGCAAAAATTATCGACATCGCAATGACCAACATGCCTGTAGAATATTTTGGTTACTATTTTGTTACAGAACCTTTTGCCGATGGTTATTATAAAACCGGAAACAAAAAAGCAGCAAGAGAGCTTCTTACCAAACTAATGATTAAAAGTAAAGAAAGTCTTATCTATTACAAATCTTTACCTAAAGTAACCCAGAACGGGCTTTATGGTGAAATTTACAGAGACATAGAAGGTTACAGACGATTACTGCTTATAATGAAAGACAACGGCGATACAGATCTCTATAATTCATCTAAAGGCGATTTTAATAACCTGAATAAATCATTCAGGCGATTTGAAACAGAAGATGAATAAATAAAGTTATTTTTAATTTTAAAGCGGCAATGCACTAAAAAGCATTGCCGCTTTTCTTTTAAATAGCTCAAAAAAACAAGTTTTGGCCTTACCTTAAGGAAAAAAAATAGTTTCTTTGCAATTAAGAAATAATCCCGAACAACTGATCATTACATGATAACATTCGATTTCAAAAAATGGAATACCATCTTAGGATGGTCTGTTTTTGCCATTGCGTTGCTAGTATATTCATTAACAGTAGAGCCTACCCTAAGTTTTTGGGATTGTGGCGAATATATATCTACTGCTGCAAAACTTGAAGTAGGCCACCCACCGGGTGCCCCACTCTATCAAATGATGGGTGCTTTCTTCGCCATGTTTGCTACAGGCCCGGATAAAGTGGCACTAATGGTAAATATGATGTCGGTATTTTCGAGCGCGTTTACCATACTTTTCATGTTTTGGTCACTAACAATAGTGCTTAAAAACCTTATTGGTAAAGTTTCAGAACTAAACAACAACAATGCAATTGTAATATTAGGCGCATCGGCTGTTGGTAGCCTTGCTTTTACTTTTACCGATAGTTTTTGGTACAACGCAGTAGAAGCAGAAGTATATGCTATGGCATCTTTATTTATTGCCCTATTGCTTTGGCTTGGCCTACGTTGGGAACAGGAAATGCACACTCCAAGAGGCAATAAATGGCTTCTTATCATTTCGCTTGTAATCGGATTATCCTTCGGGGTACACTTCATGGCTTTATTAGCTATACCTTCAATAGGTTTTATCTACTACTTTAAAAATTACGAAAAAATCACGGTTAAAAACTTCATTTTAGCCAACGTGATTATTGTAGCCGTACTTCTTTTCATATTTAAGTTACTATTGCCTTATACCATGGCATTATTTGGAAAGACAGAGATATTCATGGTCAATTCATTAGGCATGCCATTTAACTCGGGAACCATATTTATAACCCTTGTTATCATTGCTTTTTTTTACTTTGGTTTACAATACACAAAAAAGAAAGAACTTCCTTTTTATAACACTTTATTACTTTGTATTCTTTTTATCCTGATAGGTTTTTCTACCTGGATGATGCTGCCTATACGTGCAAATGCAAACGTAGTTATTAACGAAAACAGACCATCGGATGCTGCCGAGGTACTTGCTTATTACAACAGGGAGCAGTATGGCGAGCAAAAATTATTCTATGGTCCAATGTACTCTGACGTATATGCAGGATTGGACAAAAACAGGCCGTATGAAGATGAAAAACCAAACTACCAAAGGGATTATAAAACTGGCAAATATGTAATTGTAAATAATTACAAAAACGCTAAACAAAACACTGACGATAACCATAAAGGTTTTTTACCAAGAATGTGGAGTACAGATCATGCTGTAAATTACATGCGCTTTACAAAACCTCTTGGCTTTAGATTAGACCCTGGCTACAATTATGAGCAGGAACTTATAAAATATGGTCTTCCTGTAGACCAAATGAGCGAAGAGGATTATAATGCTGCCATAATTCAGGTACGAGGCGAGATTGAAAACGTAGTAAACGAATTCAAAAAAGCATATGGTACCGGCCAGGCAGATATTGAAGATTACAACAAATTCCTTAAAAGCTACGGCAGTTATCTTATAGTAGACAAACCGTCTTTTCTGGATAATATGCAATATATGGTTGAGTACCAATTTGGCTATATGTACTGGAGATACCTTATGTGGAACTTTACCGGAAGGCAAAACGACATACAAGGCAGATATGACAATATTGATGGTAACTGGCTAAGCGGAATAACTCCAATAGACGAAATGCACCTGGGCTCACAGAAAAACCTCCCATCAGATCAGCTAAACAATAAAGGAAGAAATATGTATTATTTCCTTCCGTTTATATTAGGACTTATAGGCCTTGCTTTTCACGCCAGGAAAGACCCGAAAAGCTTTTATGTGCTTTTAACCTTGTTCCTGTTTACAGGGATTGCATTAAAAATATACCTTAACGAAAGGCCATTTGAACCTCGTGAAAGGGATTATGCTCTTGTAGGTTCATTCTACGTATTTGCCATGTGGATCGCCTTTGGTGTTTATGCTATTTATGACGGACTTAAAAAATACCTGCAGCCAAAAATTGCCGGTCCCGTAGTTATAGCTGTTACTTTACTTGCTGCTCCTGTATTAATGGCTAAAGAAAACTGGGATGACCACGACCGCTCCAACAAATACACTGCAGTAGCAATGGCCAAGGCCTATCTGTCTTCATGCGAGCCTAATGCCATATTGTTTACTATAGGAGATAATGACACCTTCCCGCTTTGGTATGCTCAGGAAATCGAAGGCTACCGTACCGATGTGAGGATTGTAAATACAAGCTTATTAATGACCGACTGGTATATTGAACAGATGAAAGCTAAAGCTTATGAATCTGACCCAATGCCAATAAACTTTACTTACGACCAATACAAACAAGGTACTCGTGATTACAGTTTATATGTACCTGAAACAGAAAATCGTTGGCCTCTTAAAGATCTTTTAGCTTTTATTGCCTCAGATGATCCAAGGGTTAAAAAAGAGCTTAACAATGGTCATTTTGTAAACTACTACCCTACCAAAAAAATAAGCATTCCGGTGAACAGGGATGAGATCATTAAGAATAAGGTTGTAGCACCACAATTATACGATTCAATCGTTTCATCTATAGATGTAGATATTAAAGGTGATGCTATTTACAAAAACCGATTGATGATGCTGGACATCATTAACAATAACAATTGGAAAAGACCGGTATATTTTACTGGAGGAAGCTTTGGTGATGATGATTACCTGTGGATGAAAAACTACCTTCAGTTGGATGGTATGGTATACAAACTTATTCCTGTAAAAACACCTCTCCCTAAAGACGGAAGTCCGTTAGACATGGGCTATATTGATACTGATAAGATGTACAATCTTGTTATGTCGTGGGATTGGGGTAACAGCGAAAGCCCTAATATATACCATGACCCTGAAACCCGTAAAAACAGTATTACATACCGTACCAATTTAGCAAGGCTAGTACAGGCTCTTATTAAAGAAGGTAAAAAAGATAAAGCAGAAAAAATAATAAATCTGGCTATGACAAAAATGCCGGTAAAATATTATGAATATTACACTTTATTAGAACCGTTTGCTACAGGATATTATGAGCTTGGCGAAAAACAAAAAGCAAGGGATTTACTGGATGAATTAAGTAAAAAATATCAGGAAAATCTAACCTATTACCAAGGCTTGTCAATTGCAGACCGTAATGACATCCATATGGATATCATTACAGCAATAGAGCGCTACAGAAGCCTTTTATGGATAATGAAGGATAATAACGATACCGAATATTACAACAAAGCCAAAGCTGTATTTAATGGATATAATAAGAAATTTGAAAAATACAAACGAGATAACGAATAGTTAACTTACTATTCTTAACTTTGAGATGCAGTACTGTTTTTATAGTACTGCATTCTTTTTTTAAGTAACGATATGAAATTGTATTGGGTAAAAACACGATGGTTCATTAAAAAATTCCTTTCAGGTTTTGTTTGGGATATACCCAATAATGAAAAAACCGTCTACCTTACTTTTGATGACGGCCCTACTCCCGAAATTACCGAATGGGTTATTGCACTACTAAAACAACACAACATTAAAGCGACATTTTTTTGTATTGGTAACAATATCGAAAAGCACCCGGAGATCTTTCAAAAAGTAATCGCCGAAGGTCACACCATAGGCAATCATACCTATAACCACCTCAACGGATGGAATACAGAAAACACCCTCTATTTAGAGAACATGGAAGCCTGTGAGCGATCTATAATAAAAATAAACGACAAAGGTGGAGCAAAGTTATTTCGGCCGCCATACGGCAAGATAAAATCGCATCAGGCAAAAGAAATAAGAGAGAAAGGTTATAAAATAATTATGTGGGATGTGCTTAGCGCCGATTTTGACACAACTATAACACCGCAACAATGTTTACAGAATGTTACAGAAAATACTACCGAGGGCAGTATAATTATATTCCATGACAGTATAAAGGCATTTCCTAATTTGGAATACACCTTACCCAAAGCTATAGAATATCTAAAAGAAAATGGATTTAATTTTGGTACGATAAATTAGATCTGCTCCTGTACCAGGCCAATAATAGTATTAGCGTCCAGTTCACCGGATTGCCTCCATACCATTTGCCCGTCCTTATAGATCATCAGTGTAGGAAGTCCTTTTATCCTTAGCGCATCGGCCAGCTCCTGGTTTTTGTCCACGTCAATTTTTATGACTTTTGCCCTATCACCAAGCGCTGCCGCAACATCCCTTATAACCGGGTGCATTGATACGGAAGGCTCATTCCACTCTGTATAAAAATCAATCAGTACAGGTACCTGGGAGTTTATAAGTTCTCCAAATTTTGACATAAAATTGAAATTTTAAAACTGACTTTAAAACCTTTATTGTAGGTAATTATTATACAAATATAACATTTTTACGAAATTAGCCTACTCTTTCACCTTTTTTTAGTTCGATAACGGTAATTTCAGGCCAGATCCCTACACGGCCCGGATAAGCATGAAAGCCAAATCCGCGGTTAACATATATATAGCGGCCAAGATTTTCATACAATCCGGCCCATTGTTTATAGCGGTATTGAACAGGGCTCCATTTAATGATCCCCGGAATTTCAATCCCAAACTGAAGTCCGTGCGTATGCCCGCTAAGCGTTAACTGATAGTTGTTTACGTTGTTTTTAACCTCATATTCCCAGTGCGATGGGTCATGACTCATAAGTATTTTAAAATCTTCCGGCTTTACGCCTACAGATGCCTTAGAAAGATCACCTGCCTGCTTAAATCCTTCGCCCCAGTTCTCTACGCCAACAAGAGTTATTCGCTGCCCGTCTTTTTCCAGTTTTATATTTTCGTTAAGCAATAATTTAAAGTCTATCTGTCTGTGCAGGTCTTTAATATCATTAAAGTTCTTTAGCTTATCTCTTTCAGACGGCCATGTAACATACTCTCCATAATCGTGATTCCCTAATACCGAATACTTACCCATAGCCGGAGTATTTATTCGTTTAAAAGCTTCAATCCAGGGATGCATCTCGGTAGCATGTGTATTTACAATATCACCTGTAAACAATACAATGTCCGATTTTTGCGCATTAATCATATCAATAGCATGATTGATCTCTTCATGATCATCAAAACTACCACTATGGATGTCTGAAATCTGGGTAATTGTCATACCATCAAAATTATCAGGAAGATCAGAAAAAAATATAGTTTGCTTAATGACCTTAAAGTTATATTTCCCTTTTGTCATACCATAAAGCAACGACAAGAACGGAATAGCCGCTAATCCTAAAGCTGCCTGGCTAACAAACTTTCGCCTCTCCGGCAGAAAAGAGTCATTACTATTACCTAGAAATTCTCTCATAAAACCATCAAACACCCTGATAATATCTTCTCCCAACATTACAACCGTAATGATCATTTTAGGAAGAAACGTTATTAGCAATAAGCCAAGCGTAAACATAGTTTGCTTATTCTGGCCAACACTTCTATCAAACTGAGTGAACTGATATACTATATAAGCAATGATGATTAGCGAAACAGCAAGATAAGTGTAATGAACCCACCTTATTTTTGTAAGTGTTTTTACAGTCTGAAAAGCATATACTTCTATAAGAGCAACAAAAACAAAGAATAATATCCAACGAAACATAATGTCTTTTTTTAATTAACGAGTAAAGCGATAAATTGTTACAAATAATCTTATTCGGCAGTAATGCCATTAATAATACGCTGCCTGTGTTGTATACCCCAATTGCGTAATTCTTCAATCACTTTATCCAATGAGTAGCCATAATCGGTAAGTGAATACTCTACAACTACAGGGATAGAATCATAAACCGTGCGCTTAACCAGTCCGTTTAGTTCCAGGTCACGCAATTCTTTAGAGAGCATCCTGTCAGTTATTTTAGGAATTTCTTTAGCCATTTCGCCAAACCTCTTATTCCCTAAAGTAAGAGAAATAAGTATCGGCAGCTTCCATTTACCATTCAATACATCCAGGGCATCCCTAACAGGAAGTATCATCCCCATGCATTTTCCAATTTCCAAATGTTCTGTATCTCTTCGCATCACTATACCGTTTTATAGCACTATACATCGGTATAGTACTTACTTCTGTATAGCAAATGTAAGTACATTTGTCCATACAAATAGTTTAAAATCTAAAAAAAAATGAAGTACACCCTTTTAGCAGGACGAATATTATTCTCACTTGTTTTTCTATTATCATCTTTTGGTCACTTTAGCGAACCTTCTATTGGCTTTGCAGCATCCAAAGGTGTACCAATAGCATCATTCCTCGTCCCATTATCAGGAATCATAGAGCTCATTGGCGCATTAAGCATAATTGTAGGTTACAAAGCCCGATATGGCGCATGGCTTATAATCGTGTTTTTAATACCTGTAACTATTATGCTGCATAACTTTTGGACTATAACAGATCCTATGGCACAACAAATGGATATGGCTGCATTTATGAAAAACGTTTCGATGATTGGAGCAGCATTAATGATAGCTTATTTTGGATCAGGCCCACTGAGCCTTGACAACAGAAATAATAATTCTATTACTAAATAACACCCTTTGATCTTCCCCTCCCTTGGAGGGGAAGATCAAAGCCGGGGTGGTTTCCTTACAATATGAACACACTTCCAAAAGAGAGGAATTGTAGTTAACTAAAAACATATCGTAGACAAGAAAAGTCATCCAACATTCAGCAATGGCTTTTGTTTATAGTTTCATCATACAGGTACTTCATATTCTGCATCGGTTTGCTTATTTTTACGGCAAATTGATTTTACATGTCACAGAAAAGACTTTTCCTGCTCGATGCATACGCCCTTATCTTTCGTGGTTATTATGCCTTTATAAAAAACCCAAGGATCAACTCTAAAGGAATGGACACCTCAGCTATTATGGGGTTTATGAACTCGCTTCTCGACGTTATTAAACGCGAAAAGCCGGATCACCTTGCTGTAGCATTCGACAAACAGGGAAGCTTTGTACGTACAGAAATGTTTACCGCATACAAAGCAAACCGTGACGAAACACCCGAAGCCATAAAAATTGCTGTTCCTTATATCCAGGAACTCTTAAAAGCAATGCATATACCAGTTGTTGAATTAGCAGGCTGTGAAGCCGATGACCTTATAGGTACACTTGCCAAACAGGCTGAAAAAGAAGGTTATCAGGTTTTTATGGTAACTCCCGATAAAGATTTTGCACAATTAGTTAGCGAAAACATATTTATGTACCGCCCAGCCCGTATGGGTAACGGTATTGAAATTTGGGGTATTCCTGAAGTTCTGGAACGTTTCGAAATCGAAAGACCTGAACAGGTTATTGACTTTTTAGGAATGATGGGCGACGCTGTAGATAATATTCCAGGCTTACCGGGCGTAGGGGAAAAAACAGCTAAAAAGCTCCTTAAAGAATATGGCTCTATGGAAAACCTATTAGCCAATACTCATGAGCTGAAAGGTAAAATGCGTGAAAATATTGAAGCAAATGCCGAACAGGGTATTATGTCTAAAAAACTTGCAACCATTATAATAGATTGTGATGTTACCTTTAATGAAGAAGACTATGAACTGACGAAGCCAGACACCGAAAAAGTAGAAGCACTATTTAACGAACTTGAATTCCGTCGAATGGCAGAACAGTTCCATAAACTGTTTGATGACAACCTTAGTTTCGATAACGTTGAGGCACAAGGTTATGCTCCTACCAAAACCATCATTAAAAATGAGCAGCAATTTTCATTATTTGATGAAGGTGCTGCCGACCCAGCAGCTATTACAACGCAGTCAGGGTTTTACAATACTATAGAAAATACCGACCATTTTTACCAGGCTGTACAAGGCAACATTGCTACCGGATTGCTATTACGCGATTTGCAAAAACAAACCAGTGTATGTTTTGATACCGAAACTACAGGTGTAAATGCATTGACAGCCGAACTGGTAGGTATGTCTTTCTCTTGGGAAAAAGGCAAAGGTTTTTATGTCCCATTCCCGGCAGACCGTGAAGAAGCGCAGGAACTGGTAAATAAATTCATTCCGTTTTTTGAAGATGAGAATATCGAAAAAATAGGTCAGAATTTAAAATATGATCTCGAAATACTGGCCAATTACAATGTAAGTGTGAAAGGCAAGCTATTCGATACTATGATCGCTCATTATCTAATTAACCCTGATATGCGTCATGGCATGGATATATTAGCAGAAACGTATCTTAAATATTCGCCCGTATCAATAGAAACCTTAATCGGTAAAAAAGGTAAAGGACAAAAATCGATGCGTGATGTAGATATCGAGCTGATAAAAGAATATGCCGTCGAAGATGCCGATATTACCTTACAGCTTAAAGAGATATTTGCTCCGATGCTGGAAGAAACAGATACCAAAAAACTTTTTGATGAAATAGAGATCCCTCTTATGCCTGTGCTTGCCGCTATGGAACAGGAAGGTATTAACCTGGATACTGCTTACCTTAAAGAATTATCTTCTGAACTGGCGAGTGATATTAAAAGGCTTGAGCAAAAAATATATGAAACCGCAGGTGAACCGTTCAATCTTGCATCTCCAAAACAACTAGGCGAAGTATTATTCGACAGGCTTAAAATTGGTGGTAACAAACAAAAGAAAACAAAAACAGGGCAATATGCCACCGGAGAAGAAGTACTTTCCTACCTGGCAAATGAAAACCCAATTGTACAGGAGATATTGGAATGGAGACAGCTCGTTAAGCTGCAAAACACTTATGTAGAAGCATTGCCGCTACAGGTTGAGCCAAAAACCGGCCGCGTACATACTGATTATATGCAAACAGTAGCTGCCACCGGGCGTTTAAGCTCTAACAACCCTAACCTGCAAAATATTCCGATTCGTACAGAAAGAGGACGACAAATAAGAAAAGCATTTATAGCACGTAATGATGAATACACTATTGTTTCTGCCGATTACTCGCAAATAGAACTTCGCATCATTGCGGCATTAAGCGGCGACCCTGAGATGGTTCGTTCGTTCCAAAATGGAGAGGACATTCACGCCTCTACAGCTTCAAAAGTTTTTAACGTACCATTAGCTGAAGTAACACGCGAACAGCGTAGCCATGCCAAAACGGTAAACTTTGGTATCGTGTATGGAGTATCTGCATTTGGACTGAGCAACCAGACGTCATTGAGCCGATCTGAATCTAAAGAGCTTATTGATGCCTATTACCAAACTTACCCAAGGCTAAAACAATACATAGGCGAACAGGTAGAAATAGCACGCGAACAGGGTTATGTACAAACCATATCAGGCAGACGCAGGTATCTAAAAGATATCAACTCGCAAAATATGGTAGTACGTGGCGGTGCAGAGCGTAATGCCGTTAATGCTCCTATACAGGGAAGTGCTGCCGATATTATAAAAATCGCCATGATTAACATCCAGAAAAGGCTTGTAGATGAGAATTGGAAAAGTAAAATGTTACTACAAGTACACGATGAGCTTGTTTTTGACGTTCATAATAGTGAGCTTGAGCACATAAAACCAATGATAAAAGAAGAAATGGAAAGTGCTTTTGTTCTTGATGTACCATTAGAGGTAGATTTAGGACAAGGTCACAATTGGCTCGAAGCACATTAATTTCAGTGCGCTACGCTCATTTTTATTCAATTTTTGTAGTCATGAAAAAAACTTTTTTAACCTTACTTACTTTAGTACTTACTATGCCTGCCTTTGCACAGCGTGAAGGTGCAAAATTTAATAAGATAGACAGTCTGCTCACTTATTTGTACAACAACAACAAATTTATGGGCTCTGTTGCCATACAGGAAAAAGGGCAGATCGTTTTTGAAAAAGCCTATGGATATGCCGATGTAGAAAATCGCATAGCAGCCAATCCAAACACAAAATACAAAGCTGGATCTATTACAAAAATGTTCACTTCGGCCATTATTTTTCAATTAGTCGAAGAAAAACAGTTGAAACTGGACACTAAGCTTTCTGAATTTTTCCCAAAAATTAAAAATGCAGGAAAGATTACCATTGCCAATATGCTAAACCATAAAAGCGGTATTTATAATTTTACTGACGATCCAAAATTTGCTACTTACAACACTAAGCTGCAAAACAGAAAAGATATGGTTACAAGACTGGAGTCTTATGAACCAGCCTTTGAACCTGGCGAAAAAGCAGAATACAGCA
>RCUH01000128.1_pt1 | contig 116436 bp, 112 predicted proteins | sample 2166191 | NCBI WGS metagenome assembly RCUH01 (sample SAMN09932848, study PRJNA488358) | compost metagenome | feature: garden; material: soil; isolation source: compost soil in an enriched community after 214 h of incubation | place: Germany: Experimental Botanical Garden Goettingen | collected...
GGGCGACGACTGTTGCGGTCGCCTTTCTTTGCTTACTTTCTTTGGCGAAGCAAAGAAAGTGAGCGGCTGCCGGGCCGCCCCCGGCAACGCACTTCTCCACGGAGAGCAAACAGCATCAATAAACGATGCACTGAAATAAACCGGCAAATAAAAAAACCGTATTCTAGAAATACGGCTTTTTAAATTCGAGCTAAATTTAGCGACGCTTAATACACTCAATATAAGCCGCACCATCCGGCGGCAAACCGCTACGCTGCGAAGCCCAGATCATTTCACCCAGGCATTCCATGATGTGATGATGCGCTTCATGCTCGGAATCCAGGCGGCGCGCCAGGCCGGTGTAGGCGGCGCGTATGCCCGGCGGCTGGTCGATCGAGATTTGCTCGGCTATCGACAAATGCATCGACAGGTGCAGGAAAGGGTTGGCCTGGCCCGACTCTACCGAGTAATCCTGCGCCAGCGCGGCCTCAACATCCGTCAATGCATCCGCGTATTCCGGGTGCTGGATGATCCAGTCGCGCGCGATGGCTTCCAGTGGTGTGAGGATTTCATTGGCACGCTGTTTGCGGAAGGTTTCGCAGAAAAAACGGCGTACATCGTGTTGTGAAGGTGTAAACATTGTGGTTCAGAGCTGCTTTAAAGCCGGACATTGGGCACAGACCGCCATTGTACGTGGCTTGGCGCTGAACTGCTGGCCGGGTTTCGGATACCATATCGGCTATCGTTACCGATATTGCCTTATCCGGGCATGTCTTTTGAAAATCTGAAAATGAAAGTCGCCATGTTGAACCAGGAAGCGCTCGATACCCTCTTTACCAAAGCCCACACCAATACCGTCTGGCTCGACAAGCCGGTCACCAACGGCCAGTTGCGTGAAATCTATGAATTGATGAAGTGGGCGCCAACCTCGATGAATTCGCAACCGGCCCGCATCGCCTTCGTGAAATCGCCGGAAGCAAAACAGAAACTGGCGGCCTGCGTCTCGGCCGGCAATGTGCAAAAAGTATTGACCGCACCGATTACCGCCATCATCGGCATGGACATGGCCTTCCCGCGCAAGATGCCGCAATTGTTCCCGCACATGGATGCGCAGGCATTGTTTGCCGCTAATGAAAAGCTGACCGAAGAAACGGCGTTCCGCAATTCGTCCTTGCAAGGCGCTTACTTCATCATGGCGGCACGTGCGATCGGCCTGGATTGCGGTCCGATGTCGGGCTTCGATGCGGCCAAGGTAAATGAAGCTTTCTTTGTCGGTACCAAGGTACAAGCCAACTTCATTTGCAGCATCGGCTACGGTGACCATGAAAAAATCAAGCCACGCCTGCCACGCCTCACCTTTGACGCGGCTTGCGCGATCGTGCTGTAAGCAAGCCTTCGCAGGTCTTGGGCCTGATAAAAAAAGCCGGCTTATATTCAAGCCGGCTTTTTTGTTTAAGCTCAGAATTTGTATCCGAGATTCAGGGTCGCACTGCGCGGCATTGTTGAAATGCGCCGTGCCTGGAGAGCGATCAGACGCCTTTGGCCGGCAGCGGTGTCTTGGATTTGTATTCGCACAAGTCGGCGATCACGCAATTCCAGCATTTCGGCGTGCGGGCGATGCAGGTGTAACGTCCGTGCAGGATCAGCCAGTGATGCGCATCCTGGCGGAATTCCGGGGCGACAAACTTCATCAGTTTCTGTTCGACGATATCGACATTCTTGCCCGGTGCCAGGCCGGTGCGATTCGAAACGCGGAAGATATGCGTATCAACCGCAATGGTCGGTTCGCCGAAGGCCGTATTCATCACCACGTTGGCAGTCTTGCGGCCAACGCCCGGCAGCGCTTCCAGTTCTTCACGCGTACGCGGCACTTCACCGCCATGCTCGGCGATGAGGATGCGGCAGGTTTCTATGACGTTCTTGGCCTTGGTGCGGTACAAGCCTATGGTTTGGATATAGGGGATCAAACCGTCGACGCCGAGCGCATAAATCTTCTTCGGCGTGCCGGCATGCGGATACAGCTTGCGAGTCGCCTTATTGACCGAGACGTCGGTCGCCTGCGCCGATAGCAGGACAGCGATGAGTAACTGGAACGGGGTTTGGTATTCGAGTTCGGTAGTGGGGTGCGGATTGGCAGCGCGTAGTCGATTGAAAATTTCGCGTCGTTTTTCTGCGTTCATTTACTTTGCATCCTTTTCCGCTTGTTCCTTTTTCAGGCGGGCGCGTTCTATCGCGGCCTGAATGATGGCTTTCTTGCGCGCCTGTTCCGCTTTCTCTGCTTCCGAGACCGGGGTTTCGGCTTGCACCGCTTGCAGCTTGGCGGCGGCCTTCGCGGCCAGGCGGGCGTCGTTCTCTTCTTTTTCGCGTTGCAAACGCTGCGTGCGGAAATCATGGCGCGCACGGGCGTCATCAGCCTGCGCCTGTGACCATGCATCCCAGCCGGTTTTGCCGGGGGTGACTTCGACCATCGCAATGCAATCGACCGGGCAGGGCGCAACACAGAGGTCGCAACCGGTACAAAGATCATTGACGATGGTGTGCATCTGCTTGGCGGCGCCGACGATGGCATCGACCGGGCAAGCCTGTATGCACAGCGTGCAACCGATGCACAGGCTCTCATCAATGACGGCGACCGGGCGTGGGCGTTCATGGCCGTTGACCGGATTGATCGGGATGACCGGCTTGCCGAGCAGGTGCGCCAGGCGCGCCACGCCTTCGATACCGCCGGGCGGGCATTGATTGTAATTGGCGCTGCCATCGGCTATCGCTTCGGCATATGGACGGCATGCGGGATAGCCGCATTTCGTACATTGCGTTTGGGGCAGCAGATCTTCAAGCTGATCGGCGAGCGATTTTTGGCTAGGTGGAGACACAGCAGATGCGTAAGGGATAAAACAGAATTATCGTCTTATCCGGGCCGCTGCGCCAAATAGAAATCAGCAGGAATGAGAGAACAGCGAAAGAACAATGGCAGAACAGCCCGATTTTTCAGTTTCGGGCTGCTCTAATCAAGAATGCTTCGCAATAAAGTCGGTGATTTTCGGGCAAATGATCTCGCGCCATTTGCGGCCCGAGAAAATACCGTAATGGCCGCATTGCGGTGCCGTGAACTGTTGCTTGTTGGATTTTGGAATCGATGAGCACAGGTCTTGCGCCGCATGGGTCTGGCCCAGGCCGGAAATATCGTCGCGTTCGCCTTCGATGGTGAAGAGTGCAACCGATTTGATGTCTTGCGGCTTGACCAGCTTGCCTTCGACTTCCCAGGTGCCCAGCGGCAGGCGGTGTTCCTGGAATACGGTCTTGATTGTTTCCAGATAATACTCTGCAGGCATGTCCAGCACCGCGTTGTACTCATCGTAAAACTTGCGATGTTCTTCCGCCGATTCGTTATCGCCTTCGCGCAAGTGCATATAGAAATCCCAGTGGCTTTGCGCATGGCGGCCCGGATTCATTGCGATGAAGCCGGCATGTTGCAGGAAGCCCGGATAAACCTTGCGGCCAAAGCCCGGATAGCTGGCCGGCACGCTGTGTATGACCTGGTTCTCAAACCATGAATACGGCTTCTCGGTCGCCAGGTTATTCACCTGGGTCGGCGATTTGCGCGGATCGATAGGGCCACCCATCATCGTCATCGATTTCGGCAGATGCGGATCGCGCGCGCTGGCCATCAGCGAGATCGCGGCGAGTACCGGCACGGTCGGCTGGCACACCGAGATCACATGCAGGTTCGGTCCGAGTTGACGGATGAAATCCTGGATGTAGTAGATGTAGTCATGCAGGTGGAACGGGCCTTCCGTCAGCGGCACCATGCGCGCATCGCGCCAATCGGTGATGTAGACGTCGTGTTCGACCAGCAGGCTGCGTACGGTATCGCGCAGCAGCGTGGCGTGATGGCCGGACAGCGGCGCGACCAGCAGGATGGTGGGTTGCTTGAGCGCGGCGTAGGCCTTGGCGCTCATGTCTTTCTTGAAATGCAGTAGCGTGCAGAAGGATTTCTCTTCCGCCACTTCTTCAATAATCCTGACGTCCTTGCCCTTGATGCTGACCGAGCTGATGTCGAAATGCGGCTTTTCATAATCCTTGCCGAGGCGATACATCAATTCGTAGCCGGCAGCGATGGGTTGCGCAAATGGCGTGTAGGCCAGGGGGGAAACGGGATCGCTGAACAGTTTGGATGATGCTTCCGCCCATTGGATCAGCGGATTAAGCAGGCTGCGGTTGAGCTCATGCAATTGATAAAGCATAGAGGCTTCTTTCGTTGGCGTTGATCAATTGATTGTCAGGATAAAGCCATTATATTGCAATGCACCATTGATAACTATTCTACGTTTAACAACGCATATCGTCCGCAATCGGGCCACAATAATCCAGTTTGTTGTTATTTGTGCAAATATGTTGCCGCTTGCCAATTGTCCGCGCAATAAAAAACGCCCTGTGGCGAACCAGAGGGCGTTGTCGGGGCGAATACGCGGCAGCTTAGCGTGCCAGGTATTGCAGCTTGTCGGTTTTGTCTTTCCACTCTTCGGCTTCCGCCATCGGCAGTTTGGTTTTGGTGATCGATGGCCATTCGCGCGACAACTCGACGTTGAGCTTGATGAATACCTGCTGGTCGGCCGGCACATCTTCTTCGGCGAAGATGGCGTTGACAGGGCATTCAGCTACGCATACTGCGCAATCGATACACTCATCCGGATCGATAGACAGGAAATTCGGGCCTTCGCGAAAGCAATCCACCGGACACACATCTACGCAGTCTGTGTAACGGCAAAGAATGCAGGATTCGGTCACTACGTGGGTCATACCAGTCCTAACAGTAAATATTTAATTTAAGCATCAGCCGCTTGGTCGCGGGCAGGTATCAAATACCGCCGGATTGCAGCCGGAAAGCCCTGTATTTTAAGGCAAATCGCTGTTTCTCACAAACCACCCTTATACCGATTCCAAATAAGCAAATGCGTGGGGCGTCTTAGCTGCCTGCCGCCGGCATCTATTTCGCCATCCGGTTCGCGGTAGCCGGGGCTGGCCGCCATTGCTGGCTGGACATAATTTTTCTGGGCTAAAATGGCATCCCCTCAATACGGAGTCCCCATGCGCGCAAATATCTTCGTTGGCATGCTTGCCCTGAGCCCGGCCCTGTGTGGCGCGGCAGAATTAAATGGCGGCGGCCTGTCCATTGCGTGGGGGATCCCATTTGCCGGCTTGTTGCTTTCGATTGCACTGTGTCCCTTGCTGACGCCGGGTTTCTGGCATCACCATTTCGGCAAGCTGACGCTGGCCTGGTCGCTCGCCTTCCTGTTGCCATGTGCTTATTTCTTTGGCGCGTCGACGGCGGTGCATGGCGCAGTACATGCGTTCGTTGCCGAATTCCTGCCTTTCCTGATCCTGATCACTTCACTGTTTGTGGTGGCCGGCGGGATTTGCGTGCGCGGTAATTTGCACGGGACGCCGGCGCTCAATACCGGCTTGCTGGCAATCGGCACGGTACTCGCCAGTTTCATGGGAACCACCGGTGCGGCGATGCTGCTGATCCGCCCGCTGATCCGCGCCAACGATAACCGCAAGCATGGCGCGCATATCGTGGTCTTCTTTATTTTCCTGGTTGCTAATGCCGGCGGCGCGCTGACGCCGCTCGGTGATCCGCCACTATTCCTCGGCTTCCTGAAGGGGGTGGACTTCTTCTGGACCGTGCGCCATTTGTTTGCGCCGACCTTGTTCATCTGCGTGGCGTTGCTGCTTATTTTTTATGCACTCGACAGCCACTACTATCACAAGCGTGAGGAAGTGAAGCCGCCCGAGCTGGACCCGACGCCGGATTCGGCAATCCGCTTCGAAGGAAAAATCAACTTCATCCTGCTCGGCGTCATTGTGGCGATGGTATTGATGAGCGGCTTCTGGAAGCCGGGCATTTCCTATGTATTCATGGAAAACACCATCGAATTGCAAAACCTGTTGCGCGACGTCGCCCTGATCGCGGTGGTATTCCTGTCGCTGGCCGTGACACCGAAAACTGCACGCAGCGGCAATGAATTTTCCTGGGGACCGATACAGGAAGTCGGCAAACTGTTTGCCGGGATTTTCATCACCATCATTCCTGTCATTGCGATGCTGCGCGCCGGTGAATCCGGTGCCTTCTCCGCCATTGTGCGGGCGGTGACGGATGGCAACGGCCAGCCTATCAATGCGATGTATTTCTGGGCGACCGGCATCCTGTCTTCCTTCCTCGATAATGCACCGACCTACCTGGTCTTCTTCAATACCGCCGGTGGCGATGCGCAAACCTTGATGACGACATTGGCCGGAACGCTGGCCGCGATTTCCTGCGGTGCGGTGTTCATGGGTGCCAACAGCTATATCGGTAATGCGCCGAACATGATGGTCAAGGCCATCGCTGAGGAGCGTGGCATCAAGATGCCGTCTTTCTTCGGCTATATGGCATGGTCGTGTGCAATCCTGATACCCTTGTTCGTTTTAATGACGTTCATTTTTTTCACCTGAGGAGAGATATATGAAGGCGAAAGTACTCGTCGCGCGCGCAACGTTTCCCGACGTGATTGAACGCTTGCAGCAGCAGTTTGAAGTTGAATCGAATCAGGAAGACAAGATTTTTTCCCCTGCCGAATTACTGCAAAAAATGCAGGGCAAGGATGCCGTCGTGATTACCGCCAGCGAAAAAATGTCGGCCGAAGTCATCGCCGCCAATCCGCAGTTGAAAGCAATCTGCAACGTCGCCGTCGGTTACAACAATATCGATGTAGCGGCAGCGACCGCGGCCGGCGTGATGGTGACCAACACGCCTGACGTACTCAATGAAACCACCGCCGATTACGCCTGGACTTTGCTGATGGCGAACGCGCGCCGCGTGTGCGAATCCGAACACTGGCTGCGTGGCGGCAACTGGAAGCACTGGCGTTTTGACAGCTTCCTCGGTGCTGATATCCACGGCGCGACGCTCGGCATATTGGGCATGGGCCGCATCGGGCAGGCGATTGCACGCCGCTCGACCGGTTTCGACATGAATGTGATTTATCACAATCGCTCACGCGCAACGCCGGAGCAGGAAGCCTATGCGAATAATGCACGTTATGTCAGCAAGGAAGAATTGCTGCGCACTGCGGATCACCTGATCCTGGTCTTGCCATATTCGCCGCAGACGCATCACATCATCGGCGCCGCCGAGCTGGCCTTGATGAAGCCGACCACGACGCTGGTCAATATCGCACGTGGCGGCATCGTGGATGATGTGGCGCTGATCGCCGCATTGCGCGAAAACCGTATCGCGTCGGCCGGCCTCGATGTATTTGAAAATGAACCGGCCTTGCATCCGGACTTCCTGACCTTGTCGAATGTGGTGTTGACACCGCATATCGGCAGCGGCTCGGAAAAAACCCGCAGGGCGATGGCTGATTGCGCTTCGGCCAACCTGGCGGCGGCGATGAGCGGCCAGCAACCACCAAATCTACTTAACCCGGAAGTGAAAGCGAAGAAGTAAGCAAATGGCAGATATCAGCATCACGCAGGAGCACCAGCTCCCGCTGCAACAGGCAAAGGACGCAGCACAACAAGTCGCAGACAAGATGGCGGCGGAATTCGATATGACGACGCAGTGGGATGGCGATACCTTGTCGTTCAAGCGCAGCGGCGTGGCCGGTACGCTGGCCCTGCGCGAGAAAGAAGCGCAAATCGATATCACGCTGGATTTCCTGTTCAAGGCCTTCGCCGGTCCGCTGCAGGAAAAAGTGGCGCGCAATATGAAGAAGTATTTTGCCGAAGCTGCGTAAATTGCCCGGCACGTAAAAAAGCCCCGTTGTTACGGGGCTTTTTTATTGGCTCAGTGCATCAGCCTTTGAGTTCATTCACCAGGTCTATGTACTGCTGCTTGGCATCGTCTTGCGAAATGCCTTTCAGGTTATTCCATGCATCCCATTTGGCACGGGCGACGAAGTCCGTCATCGCCGGCTGTTCGCCGGTCGCATCGCCATTGCTGGCTTGTTTGAACAAGCCGTAAATTTTCAGCAGCGTCAGGTTGTCCGGACGTTCCGGCAAGGTCTTGGAATCGGCTAGTGCTTGATCGAATTGCTCTTGCAGGCTCATACACATTCCTTTACAGATGTTGACAGGTGAACTGGCGATGCGGGCATCGCCATGCAGGGAATTAAACGCCCAGCAGTTCCACTTCGAAAATCAGGGTTGCGTGTGGCGGGATCACGCCGCCGGCGCCGCGGGCACCGTAGCCGAGCGACGAAGGGATGATCAGGGTACGGGTACCGCCGATTTTCATGCCTTGTACGCCTTCGTCCCAGCCCTTGATCACATGGCCGGCGCCGAGCGGGAATTGGAATGGATCGCCGCGATCCTTGCTCGAATCGAATTTCGCGCCGGCGCTGCCGTCGTCGTTTTGCAGCCAGCCGGTGTAATGCACGGTGACGTGCGCGCCTGCGGTTGCTTCTGCGCCGTCGCCGACGACTTTGTCTTCATATTGCAGGCCGGAGGAGGTCGAGGTGGTAGCCATATTGTTCCTTTAAAAATTTGATCAGAAAGTGAGGCAGATTGTAGCAGGTGACTTTGCTTTTATCAGCCGCGACGATAGCGGCAGGCGCGCAGCAGGCCGGCACGGTAAAATGGCTGGCCGGGCTGGCGGCATGCCACCAGCTGTTACGCAACGGATTTTCTAAGGATATTTTCACCATGCGCCAGGTATTGAGCTCCTTTGGACGAGCCCTGTTGTCCCAGCTGCATTTCCGGATGCTGATGCTGAGCGTGATTCCATTCGTGCTGTCCATCATCGTCTGGGGCATAGGTTTGTGGCTTTACCTGCAAACCATGATTGACTGGCTGCAAAATTACTTTGTGGAAAATGACGGCTTCCGCGTCACCAATGAGTTGCTGATGTGGCTCGGCCTGGGTGCGCTGAAGACGGTGGTGGTGCCGCTGATCGCGATGTGGATATTGTTGCCGCTGATGATATTGACGGCGCTTATCTTTGTCGGCGTGATGGCGATGCCGGCCATCGTCAAACATGTGGGCAGCCGGCGCTACAAGGATCTGGAAGCACGCAAGGGCGGGACCTTCTTCGGCAGCCTGTGGATGTCGACTTCGTCCTTCACGATTTTCCTGGTGCTGTGGCTGATCACTTTGCCGCTGTCACTGATCCCGCCATTGACCTTTGTGATCCAGCCCCTGCTGTGGGGCTGGCTGACCTACCGCGTGATGGCATATGACGCACTGGCCGATCACGCCGATCCGGAAGAACGCAAAATCATCCTGCGCATACATCGCTGGCAATTGCTGGTGATAGGTGCGATTACCGGCGCGATGGGCGCCGCACCGACCTTGCTGTGGCTGGGCGGCGCCTTATCGGTGATCTTTTTCCCGGTGCTGGCGGCCGGTGCGATCTGGCTGTACGTGCTGGTCTTTATCTTCAGCGGCCTGTGGTTCCAGCATTACTGCATGGATGCACTGACACAGTACCGGGCGCAACAGGCGGCGTCGAAAGCCGCGGAGCAGGCGGTCACGCAAGCCACCGCTCCGGCACCTACACCTGCACCTGCAGAATCCGTCATCATCCTGCCACCACCGAGCGATACGCAGGCGGACCAGCCGGCAAACAATCCACAGCCCCCGCAAACCTGAGACAAGAAGGAAAACCATGGCATTCGGACTCATCATCATCGGCGACGAAATCCTCTCCGGCAAACGCAGCGACAAGCACTTCCCGAAAGTGGTGGAGTTGCTGACGGCGCGCGGCTTGTCCCTATCCTGGGCCGAGGTGGTGGGTGATGACAGGGCGCGCATTACCGCGACGCTGAAACGTACCTTTGCCAGCAACGATATTGTTTTCAGTTGTGGCGGCATAGGCGCGACGCCGGATGACCATACGCGGCAATGTGCGGCAGCGGCGCTCGGCGTGCCGATTGAACTGCATCCGGAAGCCAAGCAAAAAATCCAGGAGCGCATGCTGGAGATGGCGCGTGAAGCGAATGTGCCGTTTGATTTGAACAAGCCGGAAAACCTGCATCGCCTGAAGATGGGTGAATTCCCGCAAGGTGCCGAGATCGTGCCGAATCCGTATAACAAGATCCCCGGTTTTGCCATTCATCACGGCAATGGCGGCGCGCATTACTTCATGCCCGGCTTCCCGGTGATGGCGTGGCCGATGATCGAGTGGATACTCGATACCCATTACCCGCATCTCTTCCATCAGTTCGCACACTTTGAAAAATCGGTGCTGGTATTCCAGTCGATGGAATCAGCCCTGACGCCATTGATGGAAGAGATAGAAGACGAATTCCCGCAAGTGAAGGTCTTCAGCCTGCCGAGTGTGGGTGATGCGAATACGCGCCGTCATATCGAACTGGGCGTTAAAGGCGATGCGGAGCAGGGTGCGCTGGCCTTTGACAAGCTGCTGGCCGAATTGAAGCAGTTAAAGGTCGAGATACAGCATCTCTGATGCAGTGACGGCGGCCTTAATCCTGCCTGGGGAAAGTCACCACATGTTCGGCTTCGAGGCGTATGCCGATACGTTCACCCAATGCATGGTCGTGATGTGACGGTACCAGCGCCAGCAATTGCTGGCCGCTCGGCAGCTTCAGTGTGTAGAGGAATTCTGCGCCGCGAAAAGCCTTGCGTATGATTTCCGCCTTGAGCGGACTGTCGTCGTCATGGATCACATCATCGGCCCGCAGCAGCACATCGACCGCGTTTTGATCGTCTACCTCGCACACCGGCAAGCCCTGGCATAGCGGCAGCTTGCCCAATTCTATTGCGACATCCTGCTGCGCTTTATCGACCGTGCCGGGGACGAAGACACCGAGGCCGATGAAGTCGGCGACGAAGCGATTCGCAGGACGGTGATAAAGATTGTAGGCCTGGTCCCATTGCACGATGACGCCATCCTGCATCACGCCGATCTGGTCGGCAATCGCGAAAGCTTCATGCTGGTCGTGTGTGACCAGGACCGCAGTGGTGCCGACTTCTTTCAGAATATCGCGCACTTCACTCGCGAGGCGTTCGCGCAAATCCACATCGAGATTGGAGAAGGGTTCATCCAGCAGCAGGAGATCCGGTTGCGGTGCGAGTGCGCGCGCCAGTGCCACGCGTTGCTGCTGGCCGCCGGATAGTTCATGCGGGAATTTTTTGTCCTGCGCCTGCAGGCCAACCAGTGCGAGCAATTTATTGATGCGGGCATTGCGTTCACTCGCCGCCAGTTTGCGCAGGCCGAAGCCGATATTGTCGGCGACCGATAAATGCGGGAACAGCGCGTAGTCCTGGAACACGACGCCGACATGCCGCGCTTCCGGCACCGTCGTGTGTTGTGCATTGCTGAGTTCCTTGCCGCCCAGCACAATCCGTCCCGCAATCAAGGATTCAAAGCCGGCAATCGCCCGCAGCACCGTGGTCTTGCCGCAACCCGATTGCCCGAGCAGGCAGCCGATCTCGCCGCGTTGCAGGGCGAAGGACAGGCTGTGCACGATTTCATGCATCTGTTGCCCCAGCTGATAGCCGACGCGTATGTTCTCAAGCTGTAAATGCGCGACTTGCAGATCAGTTGCTGGTGCGGGAGTGGCAGGCATGGGGTGCGGGCTTCCGGAAATAATTGGCTGGATGAAATGGGCTATTGATTATAATTCTCGTTTCGCTGATCGCGGGCCTATCCATGCTTTTTTATATTGAAGGTTTTTTGCGTGCATAAGATCAAAGCCCTGCATCCCTTGCTGCTGGCTTCCCTTGCGATTGCCGTATTGGTCGGCCTGCCGGTCGCCGGCGTGCTATCCAACCTGCTGGCCGGCAGCGACGGCGCCGAGCTGACTACCTTCAGTCATCTGTGGGCGACGGTATTACCGGAATACATAGGCAACAGCCTGCTGCTGGCAATTATCGTTGCGGTTCTCACTGCAGTGCTGGGAATAGGCACTGCCTGGCTGGTCGCTGTCTTTCACTTCCCCGGCAAAAAATTCTTTGAATGGGCGCTGATCCTGCCGCTGGCGATGCCGGCCTATGTCGTCGCTTACGCTTACACGGATTTCCTGCAATTCACCGGCCCGGTACAAAGCGGCTTGCGCGCCATGTTTGGCTGGCAGGGGCCGACTTACTGGTTTCCGCAAATCCGCTCGGTCGGCGGCGCCGGTTTGCTCTTTGCCTTTGTCTTGTATCCCTATGTTTACCTGCTGGCACGGAATGCCTTTATAGAACGCAGCCCGCGCATGTGGGACGCTGCGCGCACGCTTGGTGCCGGACCGTGGCAAGCGTTCTTCCAGGTGAGTTTGCCTTTGGCGCGTCCGGCCGCGGTGGCCGGCATAGCGCTGGCGCTGATGGAAACGCTGGCTGATTACGGTGCGGTCGCTTACTTTGGCGTACCGACCTTGACGACCGGGATCTATAAATCCTGGTACATCTTTTCTGATCGCAATGCCGCCGCACAAATCGCCGGCGTGCTGTTGCTGGCGGTGATGGCTTTGATGTTGATGGAGCAAAAAAGCCGTGGCCGCGCGCGTTACTACGCAGTGGGTAGCCGCAGCACGGTGCAATTGCCGACGCTGCTGCAAGGGCGGCAGGCCTGGGCCGCGACGGCATTTTGTGCGTTACCGGTCGTGCTGGGTTTCTTTGCGCCGCTGCTGATCCTGCTGCATTTGTTATGGCAGGAAGAAGTGATTTCTTTCAGCGCACGCTATATCGGCTGGTTGCAAAACACGATTATCCTCGGCGGTGTGACTGCGCTGATCGCCATCGCGATTTGCGTATTGATGGCTTATGCGGCGCGCGTCACCAATAGCAAACTGCAGGCAATCTGCAATCGCATCGTCAGTATGGGTTATGCGATCCCGGGTGCTGTGATTGCGGTCGGCATCCTGATTCCTTTGGCTTACATCGATAACTGGAATGCGCAACACGGTGTGGCGCTGGTGCTCAGTGGCAGTGTGATTGCGCTGGTCTATGCCTACCTGGTGCGCTTCCTGGCGGTGTCGTTCCAGACCGTGCAAGCGGGTTTGCTGAAGATCACGCCGGCGATGGATGCCAGCGCCCGCAGCCTCGGCCATGGCCTGGGCGCGATGCTGATGCGCATCCATGTGCCTTTGCTCTGGCGCAGCGTATTGACTGCGGGTTTGCTGGTATTTGTCGATGTGGTCAAGGAATTGCCGGCGACGCTGACGATACGTCCCTTCAATTTCGATACGCTGGCGGTGATTACCCATCAGCTGGCATCCGATGAACGCCTGGGTGAAGCGGCATTGCCGGCCTTGACCATTGTCATGATCGCGATCGTGCCGGTGATTATCCTGGCACGTGCGATAGCAGCAGGGCGACGCTAGTTAATAAGCGGATAAAAAAATGCCCCGGTGATCGGGGCATTAAAATGGCGCTGCAGTGTGAGTCTGCGGCCAGTGAGGAGACTCGGTGACGACTTACAAACTACGACTTGCGTGAGCGGGTAGTGGTTTTTTCAGCGGCACTGACAAACTGATTGGCTGCCGCATTCAAATTACCTTCCAAGGCTTCAACTGCCTGCTTGGTGGTTTTCGACAATTGTTCGTAACCGGCATTGGCATTGCCAATGGCCGACTTCAGGATCGAGATCGCATTTTCGGAACCGGCTGGTGCGTTCTTGCTCAGTTCATCAATCAGCGACAATACCTTGCGATTGGTTTCAGCGATCTGGGTTTCTGCTGCCTTGGTAAATTCAGCTTGCGTGCTGCTTGCAATGCTTGCCAGGTGACGGCCGTAAGCCAGTGCTTTTTCAGCGTTCGGCTGCGCATGTGCTGCGCTCAGCGAAAAGAATTCTTGTGGGTCTTTGGCGGTTGCCAGCTTTTGTGCGGCAGCGCTGGATTCCTGCAAAGAGCTTTTGGCTGCATTCAGGTTAAGGTCGACGATTTTCTGTACGCTGTCGAAAGCGGTGCTGGTCAGCGAGTTCAGGATCGCCAGTTGGGATTCAAATTGATGCTTGGTGGCGGCGGAAAACTGTTCCGGGATAGTAAACATGGGTTACTCCTTTATATGAAGGGCATATCTCACTACATGGGGTAAAATTCTGTTGTGCATCGCAACATGACTCATTTTTAGGCATTGCAAACAGCCTGTCAAGTAGTTTTTGGTGCAATGCACAAAATAAGATTTCAGGCAGGAAACCCAATGTTTTCGCTGCAAAGAGGCCGTTTCCCCGGGCGGAAGCGGCGATAAAGATAATGCAGGCGCACATAGACGCCGCACAGAGAGTAGAAATGTCCACAGATTCACGCAGTAGTCCCTGGCTGGCCGCGATGCCGTTTTTTTTCGTACTGATCTGGAGTACGGGTTTTATCGTGGCGAAATTCGGTTTGCCCTACGCCCCGCCGCTAACCTTCCTGGCCTTGCGCTTCATAGGTGTACTGATCATCCTGCTGCCCCTCGTATTGCTATTGCGTGCGCCGTGGCCGGTCGGCACCATGCGGCATATCGCGGTGGCCGGCATCCTGGTGCAAGCCGGTTACCTGGCGGGCGTCTGGTGTGCGATCAAGCTCGGCATGCCGGCCGGTTTGTCGGCGCTGATCGTCGGCATGCAGCCGGTACTGACTGCATTTGCGGCGCCGCTGATCGGCGAGCGGGTACGGCCGCGCCAGTGGATAGGTCTGATCTTCGGCCTGTGCGGTGTGGCGCTGGTGGTAGCGAACAAGATCACGGTGATAGGCCTGACCTGGGAAAGCATTGCGCTATGCGTGATGGCGCTGCTGTCGATCACGATAGGCACCATGTACCAGAAGCGTTATTGCCCGCACTTCGACCTGCGCACCGGCACTATCATCCAGTTCGCGGCATCGTGTGCGGTAGTGGTGCCGTTTGCGATTTACTTTGAAGATTTTTCACCCGCCTTGCAGACGGTGCAGTGGACTCCGAGCTTCATCGGTGCCTTGCTGTGGTCTGTGGTTGCGCTGTCGATAGGCGCGATCTTCCTGCTCTTCGCGCTGATACGGAAAAGCGCGGCGACCCAAGTCACCAGCCTGCTGTATTTGACGCCGCCGACCACGGCCTTGATGGCCTGGGCCGCTTTCGGTGAGGTTTTCAGCCTGATCGGCATCGCGGGCATGCTGCTTGCTGTGATAGGCGTAGCTTTTGTCGTGAAAAAGTGAGCCCGGCGGGGCTTTTTCCCCTCTGACAGCTATTGTTTTACGGAAATAAAATCCGCCGGTTTTCCAACGGTTTTTGCTGGAAAAGCGCACCAAAAGTGTGAAAAAAAAGATATCGTTAGTTAGAAAATAGGTTAATGAAAACCGCTAACTATCTAATTATCTTGCACATTTTTCGATATTTGCTAAACTGCAAGCCATATTTCATCGTACGTTTTGGGGAGTCGCAGATGCTTAAGTCCGCGCTGGGGATATTTTTTTCATTATTTGTCGTTTTCAACGCCCCCACGGCGCTGGCTAAAGAGCCGAGCTCTGCCACGGCTAAAAAGTCGACTGCGAAGAAGGCTGCATCGACTACGCCATCCAAAGCCGCCGCTAAAAAGACCACTACCAGCAAACAGGCTGCGAGCAACAAGAAGAGCGCAGCACCAGCAAAAAGCGCAAGCAAATCAGGCAAGGCCAGCAGCAAGCAAACAGCTGCCTCCGGCAAAAAATCCAAACAGGCACGCACCACTACTTCGCTCAACAGCAATGAAAAGCTGGTGAAGAAAGAAGTCGTCGTACGCGGCAAAAAGAAAGTCATTTACCAGCGCGTTGCGAAACCTGTGATGACAGTGGTGCCGCCAGTGCTGACCGCAGGCGACATCGCCGGCCTCAACATGACGCGTGATTCGCTGGCACTCGCATCGAACGTGGCGCTGGTCCTCGATCAATCGACATCGGCTGTGCTGTTTGAAAAAAATGCGAACGTGACTTTGCCGATCGCATCGATCACCAAACTGATGACCGGCCTGGTCGTGGTCGAAGCACAGCAGGATATGAATGAAATCCTGGAAGTGACTGAAGAAGATATCGACCGCGAAAAAAATAGTTCGTCGCGCCTGCGCGTCGGTTCGCAACTGTCGCGCGCCAACATGCTGCATATCGCATTGATGAGCTCGGAGAACCGTGCGGCATCGGCACTGGGTCGTCACTATCCGGGCGGTATCCGTGCCTTCGTCGCCGCGATGAATGCCAAAGCGCGTTCGCTCGGCATGAACGGCACACACTATGTAGATTCGACCGGCCTCTCCAGCAATAACGTCGCCAGCGCAAGTGACCTGGCCAAGCTGGTCATGGCAGCATCGCGTCATCCTATCCTGTGCCAGTATTCGACCGATACCAAGTATGTGGTTGAACCTGGCGGTCGTTCGCTGCAATACGCAAACTCGAATCGCCTGGTCGCCAATCCTGACTGGGAAATCGGCATCCAGAAAACCGGTTATATCTCGGAAGCAGGTCGCTGCCTCGTCATGCAGGCCAACATCAATGGCCGTCCTATCGTGATGATCTTCCTCGATTCCAAAGGCAAGTTCTCGCGTCTCGGTGATGCAGCACGTATCCGCAAGTGGCTGGAAACCCAGCATCCGCAAAACATTGCGGGCAAGCGCAGACCGGTGGAAAGCTGAACGGCTACACATAATAAAAAAGGCGAACTACGGTTCGCCTTTTTTGTTGCAGCCCAGGTATTGAGCGCGGGATGAATTTACGCCGCTTCGCTATAACCGAGTGCCGCGGAAATCTGTCTGGCGGTATCCATCAAATCGGTCAGCCATTCTTCCTGCAGGCGATCCGCCGGTGCCGAGATCGACAAGCCTGCGATCAGCCGGCCGGTATCGTCGTGGATGCCTGCGGCCATGCAGCGTACGCCCAGCTCCAGTTCTTCATTGTCGCGTGCATAGCCGTGCAAACGAACCTGGTTGAGCTCGCCTTCCAGTTTCTTCAGATCGGTAATCGAATTCTTGTTGTGGCCGGCGAGGCCGGTGCGCGTCGCATATGCCTGCACCATGCGCGGTTCGTCGATCGACAGGAATAATTTGCCGGTGGAAGTCAGGTGCAAGGGCGCACGACCGCCGACCGCACGTACCACCTGCATGCCCGAACGTTCGGAAAAGGCGCGGTCGATGTAGATGATTTCATCGTTTTGTCGTACCGACAAATTAACGGTTTGATTGGTCTTGCGATGCAGGTGGCGCATCAGGTCCAAAGCCGCTTCACGTACGTCGAGGCGGCTCTTGACGATATTGCCGAGCTCCAGCAAACGCATGCCGAGCCGGTAGGTACCAGGTTCGGAGCGATCAACAAAACGCTTGATAACGAGGTCGTTGAGGATGCGATGCGCGGTCGATGGATGCAGGCCGGTCACGCTCGAGAGTTCTTTCAGGCTGACCGGGTCAGGGTAGAGCGCCAAGGCATCCAATAGCGCAACCATGCGCTCTATGACTTGAATTGAAGTTTTGTCCGTATCTGCCGCTGTTTTCATGTTCTGGTTTTGTGCATTACAGTCCAGACTTTATATCACATTGTGAAAGATGACAAAAGTCTACTTTCATTTTATTGAGCCGAAGCAAGCCTTCTTAACGCGTTGTTGACAGCTGGATACGGATAATTCCGGCTGGCGTCGCGCTTGTGTCCGGCCCGCCTTGCATCGATAATCGCAGCAGCCTGTGGCGCTGCATGATCAAGGCACTCCTGTTTCCTTTACCTCTATCCTGTGGATCGCATGATCAATCAAGAACAGCCTGTTAGCGAATTCAAAAGCAAAAGTGGCTTGAAGCGCATTTTTTCCGCCGTCGGTTATTCGATTGCCGGTTTCAAGACTGCGTGGAAGGGCGAGCATGCCTTCCGTCAGGAATTGTTCGTCGTCGTGATCGCGACGATAGCCGCCTTGCTGTTGCCGGTGCCGGCCTTGCAAAAGTTATTGCTGATCGGTGTCTTCGTCCTGGTGCTGATCATCGAATTGCTGAACTCCGCCATCGAAGCAGTGGTGGATCGCGTATCGCTGGAACGCAATCCGCTGTCCAAGAATGCCAAGGATTTTGGCAGTGCGGCAGTGATGCTGGCCTTGTTCCTCGCCGCTGCCACCTGGCTGGTTATTTTGTGGCCTTTATTTACCGGCAGCTGATACTGGATAATTCGGTTTGAATAAAAAAACGGCGTAGCGAGGAGGACATCCTTGCTACGCCGTTTTCATTTGTTAGCTTCGATAGCTGTTCAGATATTGCGCTCTATCCAGAGATCAAATGCGATCAGGAACTTCTTCAGGAAATCGGCAGTTGATTGCTCGGTGATATTGCCTTTTTCATCGAACAGCTTGTGGCCATTGCCGATATACGCTTCCGGTTGCGGCATGGTCGGCACGTTCACAGATGCCAGCACCTGGCGCAAATGATGATTGGCACCGAAGCCGCCGACCGCACCCGGCGAGACGCTGACCACCGCACCCGGCTTGCCGCTCCATGCACTCTGGCCATACGGGCGGGAACCGGTATCGATGGCATTCTTCAGGACGCCCGGCACTGAACGATTGTATTCAGGTGTCACGAAGAGCACGGCATTCGCCGCCTTGATTTTTTGCTTGAAATCACTGACTGCTGCCGTGGGTGTTTCTTCCAGGTCCTGGTTGAAAAGAGGCAGCTCGCCAATTTCGACTATGCTCAGTTGCAGTGATTCCGGCGCCAGCTTGATGAGTGCATTTGCCATCTTGCGATTCATCGAATCCTTGCGCAGGCTGCCGACGACAACAGCGACGTTATAAGTTTTACTCATGACCTTCCTTTCGTGGGAGAAGTGCTGCCTTACTTATTCAGATTGCCTGTCCTGCTGATGCTCATGCCGCCATCCGAAGCTTGTTTTACGAGGCTGGATTCGGATGCCGGCTGTGAATTTCCTCAATGCCGTTCAAGACTTCTTCATTCAGTTCGAGATCAATGCTGTCCAGATTGCTTTGCAATTGCTGCAGCGTCGTTGCACCGATAATCGTACTCGTTAAAAACGGTCGTGTGTTGACATATGCCAAGGCCATTTGCGCCGGGTCCAGTCCATGTTTGCGCGCCAGCGCAACATAGGCTTCGACGGCGGTTTCCACCTGTGGCGCCTTGTACCGTACAAAGCGTTCAAACAGGGTGATGCGACCGTCAGCCGGGCGCGCACCATGCAGGTATTTACCGGACAATACGCCGAAGGCGAGTGGTGAGTATGCCAGCAAGCCTATCTGCTCCTGATGCGAGAATTCTGATAGCGCGATTTCAAAATAACGATTCACCAGGCTGTATGGATTCTGGATGCTGACAATGCGCGGCAAGTTCAATTGTTCCGACGCACGCAGGAATTGCGCGAGTCCCCACGGTGTTTCATTCGAGACGCCGATATAGCGGATCTTGCCCTGCTTGACGAAGTCAGCCAGCACCGACAAGGTTTCGGCGATAGGGACAGTGTATTCATCCGGGAAGTGCGTGTAATTCTGCCGGCCAAAAATATTCACGCTGCGGTCCGGCCAGTGCAGTTGATACAGGTCGATGTAATCTGTTTGCAGGCGTTCCAGGTTGCCGTGCAGCGCTGCGGTCAGGCTGCTGCGGTCAAAGCTGGTGTTGCCATTGCGTACGTGTTGTGGCTGGTGTGGCAGGCGGGCCGGGCCGGCTGCCTTGGTGGCGATGATCAATTGATCCCGTTTGCCGGATTTCTTTAGCCAGCTGCCCAGATAGCGTTCGGTCAGGCCTTGGGTTTCGGGTTTCGGCGGCACCGGGTACATCTCGGCCGCATCGATCAGGTTGACGCCGGCGGCAACCGCCATATCCAGCTGGGCATGGGCCTCGGCTTCGGTGTTCTGTTCGCCCCAGGTCATGGTGCCTAGTGCGATATTGCTGACTTTGATATCTGTTTTTCCAAGTTGCTGATACTTCATTGATGCATTCCTTTCAGTGTTGGCTTTTTTAGTCTAGCAACAAATGGGGAATGAGGTACGGCGGGGCGTGGAAGTGGAAAAGAAGGGATTCTTCAGCAGAAGGGCAGATATTCCTTATGCATAAAACGCATAAGGAACGATGAAACAATTCGTTTTGTTTTTTTCGGCAGCAATTTAATCTTCAATCTCCAGAAAACGAAATCGCCCAAGGGGAAGAAAATGTTGCTCAAAAAACTGCTCGGCACTGCGTTCGCAATTGCATTGGTTGCGCCTAGCGTACATGCTGCCGAAGTGTCGTTGTTGAACGTTTCGTACGATCCAACACGCGAACTGTATCAGGAATTCAATAAAGCTTTCGCCAAAGAGTGGAAAGCCAAAGCCGGTGACGACCTCAAGCTGAAGACATCGCATGGCGGCTCCGGTAAACAAGGTCGTGCCGTGATCGACGGTCTGGAAGCGGACGTCGTTACCCTGGCGCTGGCATATGACATCGACGCGATTGCAGACCACGGCTTGCTGGCGAAAGACTGGCAAAAACGCCTGCCGCACAATAGCTCGCCTTACACCTCGACTATCGTATTCCTGGTGCGCAAAGGTAATCCTAAAGGCATCAAGGACTGGAACGACCTCGTGAAACCAGGCGTATCGGTCATCACACCAAATCCGAAAACTTCGGGCGGCGCACGCTGGAACCATTTGGCAGCATGGCTGTATGCATTGAAACAACCGGGCGGTACTGAAGCAACTGCAACCGAGTTCATCTCGAAACTGTACAAGAACGTACCAGTGCTGGATTCCGGTGCACGCGGTTCGACTACTACCTTCGTAGAACGCGGTATCGGTGACGTACTGCTGGCATGGGAAAACGAAGCGATCCTGGCAATCAAGGAGCTGGGCCCGGACAAGGTTGAAATCGTCGCTCCTTCATCCAGCATCCTGGCTGAACCACCAGTCGCGGTGGTTGATAAAGTCGTTGACCGTCGTGGCACCCGCAAGGTTGCTGAAGCCTACCTGAAGTATTTGTACTCGACCGAAGGCCAGGAAATCGCAGCGCAAAACTACTATCGTCCTGTGGATGAAAAAGTAGCGAAAAAATACGCAGCGCAATTTCCTAAAGTGAAGTTGTACACGATTGCCGATGTTGGCGGCTGGACTGCAGCGCAGAAGAAACACTTCTCCGACGGCGGTGTATTCGACCAGATCTATCAACCAGGTAAAAAATAATCTGCATCATTCTTTGGAATAGAAATGAATATTTTGTTGCTCGCGGGTAGTCCTTCAACACCATCACGTTCTACCCGCTTGCTGCATCACGTAGGGGAAAGACTGGCATTGCTGGGACACCGTTATGTGAAGCTGCATGTACGTGATTTGCCTGCCCAGGCGCTGGTGCATGCAGATTTCAATGATGAATTGTTGCGGGTCGCACGGGAGCAGGTGGCGCAGGCTGATGCGGTCGTGATTGCCACGCCGGTCTACAAGGCGGCGTACAGCGGGATCCTGAAAGCCTTCCTCGACCTGCTGCCGCAAGATGGCTTGCGTGGAAAACTGGTCCTGCCGCTGGCGACAGGTGGCAGCCAGTCCCACATGCTGGCCCTTGATTACGGTTTGCGCCCTGTGTTGTCGGCGCTGGATGCCAAGCATGTATTGCCGAGCATCTATGCGACTGACTTGCAGATCAACTGGTCTGCAGAGCAGGGTTTGACACTGGATGCTGCGATTGCCAAGCGCGTAAGCGATGGCATAGAGAACCTTTCCGCCAGCTTGTCTGCGCTCAATGATGTGGCGCTCAACGAGTTCGACTCGATTCCTTTCTCCAGCGTGCGATGCAGTGTTTGATGTAGCGTTTTGAACGCAGCTGCGCAGGCAGCTTAGCCGCACAAATCTCTATCCGGTAGTTTGAAAAAATCGGTGCTTAGGCACCGATGGGGAAGTTTTTTCGCCAAATTTTTGCATAACAAGGAAAACGACATGAGCAATTCAAACGAAAAGCGTCTGGCCAAGCGTCGCACACTGGGATATTTGTCGGCTGCCGCAGTCGGCGCGCTGAGCGCAGGTTTGCCGAACTTTGCCGGCGCGCAAAACAAGAGCGTCTTGCGCATCGGTTACCAGAAGTACGGCACGCTGGTGATCCTGAAGGGCCGCGGCACGCTGGAAAAGCGTCTGGCCGCAGAGAATATTGAAGTGAAGTGGACCGAGTTCCCGGCCGGCCCGGTGCTGCTGGAAGGCTTGAATGTCGGCAGTATCGATTTCGGTACTGTTGGTGAAGCGCCACCGATTTTTGCCCAGGCCGCTGGTGCTGACCTGGTCTATGTCGGCAATGAACCGCCATCGCCGACCAGCGAAGCGATCATTGTGCCAAAGAACTCGACACTGAAAACCGTCGCCGACCTGAAAGGCAAGAAGGTTGCGCTGAACAAGGGTTCGAATGTGCACTACCTGCTGGTCAAGGCGCTGGAAAAAGCAGGGCTGGACTACAAGGATATCGAAACAATTTTCCTCGCTCCGGCCGATGCACGCGCTGCATTTGAACGCGGCAGCGTGGATGCATGGGTGATCTGGGATCCTTTCCTGGCCGCTGCAGAAAAGCAAATTGGCGCGCGTGTACTGGCCGATGGTACCGGCATCGTTGCCAACCATCAGTTCTTCCTCGCTTCGCGTTCCTACGCGGAAAAGAATCCGAAGATCATTTCCATCCTGCTCGACGAGCTGGATCAGGTTGATCAATGGAGCAGTAAAAACCTGGCGGAAGTCTCCAAGGTATTGGTGGCCCAGACCGGCCTCGATGCGCCAAGCGTGGAGCTGGCAGCCAAGCGTTACTCATACGGCGTCAAGCCGGTGACGGCAGAGGTAATCGCCGAACAGCAAAAGATTGCAGACGTATTCAGCAATCTGAAACTGATCCCGAAAAAAATCACAGTCAAGGATGCGCTGGTTTCGGCCAAGCGTTAAGCAATACAGCAAGGCGTCGTCATGGATAGATGTGACGACGCGTTTTAAGGAATGAGATCATGAGTTTGAATGTATTTTGGTTTTTGCCGACCCATGGTGACAGCCGTTATCTGGGTACCTCAAAAGGTGCGCGTCAGGTTGATTTCGATTATCTGAAACAGGTCGCTGTAGCGGCAGATACACTGGGTTACGACGGCGTATTGCTGCCGACCGGCCGTTCGTGCGAAGACGCATGGGTTGCCGCATCCAGCCTGATCGGCGAAACCAAACAATTGAAATTCCTGGTCGCGGTACGCCCGGGTTTGAGTACACCAGGCCTTGCCGTGCGCATGGCGGCGACTTTCGATCGTTTGTCGAAAGGCCGTTTGTTGATCAATGTAGTGACCGGTGGTGACCAGGCCGAACTGGAAGCTGACGGCTTGCATGCGAGTCATTCCGAGCGTTACGAAATCACCGATGAATTCCTGAAAGTATGGCGTGCCTCTTTGTCTGGCGAGGGCGGTGATGCCGGCTACGATTTCGAAGGCAAGCATATACAGGTCAAGGGCGCGAAGACCTTGTACCCGCCAGTACAAAAACCATATCCGCCGCTGTACTTCGGCGGCTCGTCACCGGCAGCGCATGAATTGGCTGCGGAACAAGTCGATGTCTACCTGACATGGGGCGAGCCACCGGCCGCCGTTGCAGAAAAAATTGCCGACATGCGGGCACGTGCGGCCAAACACGGCCGTAGCTTGAAGTTCGGCATACGCCTGCACGTGATCGTGCGCGAAACCAATGAAGAGGCATGGAAGGCCGCCGATGAATTGATCAAGTACGTCGACGACGATCTGATCGCGCGGGCGCAGGCTTCCTTCAACAAAATGGATTCGGAAGGCCAGCGCCGCATGGCGGCATTGCATGGCGGTAAAAAGGACAAGCTCGAAGTGTCACCTAACCTGTGGGCCGGGGTCGGGCTGGTACGTGGCGGCGCAGGTACTGCATTGGTGGGTGATGCGGAAACGGTGGCCGCCCGTATGCAGGAATACGCAGACCTCGGTATCGAAACCTTCATCCTGTCCGGCTATCCGCATTTGGAGGAGTCATATCGCTTTGCCGAATTGGTATTCCCATTGCTGGGCAAAGGCCGGGCGCGTTCGGGTGAAGCGGTCCTGACCGGCCCATTCGGTGAAGTCATTTCGAATGACATCCTGCCTAAAGTTTCACAGAGCTAAGGAGTTCCGATGAGCGCTGTTCTCCCGACCCTTGCGACTGGCAGTAACGCTGTCGCCAAAGCGCCATCTACATGGCGTGCCAGCGGTTTGAAAAAACTGGTGCCCTGGATAGTGCCGGTGCTGTTGATCAGCGTGTGGCAATTCGCATCGCAAGTCGGCTGGCTCTCCAGCCGCATCTTGCCGGAGCCGTTCGCGGTGGCGAAGGCGGCATGGGAGCTGGCGCTGTCCGGAGAATTGTGGACCCACGTCAAGGTCAGCCTGTGGCGTGCGACGACCAGCTTTGCGGTGGGTGGTGGGCTCGGCCTGTTGCTGGGTTTGCTGACAGGCACCTTCAAGACGGCAGAAACATTGCTCGATACCACGCTGCAGATGATCCGTAATATCCCGGCGCTGGCCCTGATCCCTTTGGTAATCCTGTGGTTCGGCATTGAAGAAACTTCGAAGATTTTCCTGGTTGCGGTCGGTGTGTTCTTCCCGGTCTATCTGAATACCTTCCACGGCATCCGTTCGGTCGATAAAGGTTTGATCGAAATGGCGAAGAGCTATGGCTTGTCCGGCTGGTCGCTGTATCGCGATGTCATCCTGCCGGGAGCCTTGCCATCGATCCTGGTGGGTGTGCGTTTTTCGCTGGGCCTGGTGTGGGTATTGCTGATCGTGGCAGAGACGATTTCGGCGCAGTCCGGCATCGGTTACATGACGATGAATGCCCGTGAATTCCTGCAAACCGATGTGGTGCTGGTCGGCATCCTGCTGTACGCACTGCTGGGCAAGCTGGCCGATGTGGTTTCACGCACGCTCGAAGGTTACTGGTTGCGCTGGCATCCCGGCTACCGTCATTAAGAGATGGGACAGATCATGCAAAGCAATCAGACAGAACAGCAGGCGCTCTCCACAACGCCGGACGTCAAGCGCGGCATACGCGTGACGGTAGAAAATTTATACAAATCCTATAGCGGCCGTGAGGTATTGAAATCCATCGAGCTGGTACTGGAGCCGGGCGAATTCGTTGCGGTCGTCGGTCGCAGCGGTTGCGGTAAAAGCACCTTGCTGCGCCTGATCGCGGAGCTGGAAAAAGCCGATAGCGGCGCACTGACTTTCGGCGACGGCAAGACGCCACCGGAAACCCGCATCATGTTCCAGGACTCGCGACTGTTGCCATGGAAGCGCGTGCTCGACAACGTCGCACTCGGTTTGCCAAAGAAAGACGATGCACTGCAAGCCTTGCGCCAGGTCGGACTGGAAGAGCGTGCCGGTGAATGGCCGGCGGTATTGTCCGGCGGCCAGCGGCAACGTGTCGCCCTGGCACGGGCGCTGGTGCATGACCCCGAGCTCTTATTGCTGGATGAACCGCTGGGCGCGCTCGATGCATTGACCCGGATCGAGATGCAGCAATTGATCGAAACCTTGTGGCAAAAGCGCGGCTTCACCGCCTTGCTGGTGACCCACGATGTACAGGAAGCGATTGCTTTGGCGGATCGCGTGGTCCTGATCGAAGACGGTCGCATCACACTGGATGAACGTATTCCATTGGCGCGACCACGTGCACGCGGCAATGCCGTTTTTGCACAGCTGGAAGAAAGAATACTGGCGCATGTATTGCAGATTCCGCCTGCCGCTGACGCTGATGATTCCTCCCTGGGCGATGTGTCGCTGCTGAAAACAGTGAACCAGTTTGCCTGGGCCGTTTGACCCTGTTCTATTGAAATGAATTTTTAACCCACACGAAGGAAACACCATGAGTATCGAAAAAATCAATGCACGCAATCAGTTCAAAGGCAAAATCAGCACCATCATCGAAGGCCCTGTGGTCTCGGAAGTGGATGTCGAAACACCGGCCGGTATCGTTACCTCGGTCATCACCACACGTTCGGTCAAGGATCTGGAATTGAAGATCGGTACCGAAGTCGTGGCACTGGTGAAAGCCACCGAAGTTTCGCTCGCCAAACTGTTATGAACCAAAGGCGCTTCTGAAAGCCGGCCTGCAATCGCTGCAGGCGCTTTCAGATGTCTCCTTGATGATCAAGGAAGAGCAGCATGAGTTTCCCCGCCTTGCAGCAATATTTATCGCGCTTGCGTGATGCATCCCCAGCGACTCAGCAAACTGACAGCACCTTGTGGCTCGACCAGCAGGGACGGGCGCACGGACGCTACTTCAACTCCACATTGACTAGCGCCTTCCAGCCGATACGCACCCCGGAAACCGGTAGCATCGTCGGCGTGCAGGGCTTCATGCGCAGCTATTCCAGGAACGACACCGGCCTGAGTATCTGGAAACTGCTGGATACCGGCGCCACCGATGAACAATCGATAGAACTGGACCGGCTATGCCGCTTGCTGCATGCGGTAAATTTCTACCGCCAGCCGGAAATGGCCGATTACGATCTCTACCTCAGCGTGCATGCACGTTTGTTGGCAGCTGTTGATAGTAATCACGGCATGTCTTTCCGCCGCGTACTCGATGTGCTCGGCTTGCCGCACAAGAAAATCGTTTTGCAATTGCCGCTGATCCAGCCGGACCAGGCCTGGCTCATGAACTATGTCGCTGATAACTATCGTCGCAACGGTTTCCGTCTCGCCGTCAATGCCGCCGATGCCCGCCAGGGGCTGGACTTGCTGGAGCAGGTGCAGCCCGATGTGATCAAGCTTGACGTGCGTGAAATCACGGATGAAAGCGCGACACTGGACTTGCTCTGCGTCGCCCGGGAGCGGAATGTGAATGTGGTTTTCAAACGTGTAGAATCGACAGCTGTTTATGAAAAACTGCGCAAGCTGGGTGCCCAGGCACAACAGACCATACTGGCGCAGGGTTATTTGTGGGATCAACCCAAGGCAAGCTTTGCGCAGCAGGTCGGTGCAGGCGAGCCGGCAGCAATTGCGACGGCAGGCCTTGAATCATGACCCTTCCTTATCTATCTGATTATCGTGTACTGGTGGTGCCGGGCCTGCACGGCAGCGGCCCCGAGCATTGGCAATCGCGCTGGGAACGCTTGTATCCGAGTTTCCAGCGGGTGGTGCAGGATGACTGGTCGCAGCCGGACCTGGCCCGCTGGTCACAGCGCATGACGGAAGTCTTGAATGAATCGGATCAGCCGACGCTGATCGTCGCGCACAGCTTCGGTTGCCTGACCACCATGCAGGCGGCCAGCAATGGCCGTTTCGACCTGGCGGGTGCCTTGCTGGTAGCACCGGCAGATCCGGAGAAATTCGGCGTCGACGATATCTTGCGCGACGCGCGCCTGCCATGCCCGTCCATCGTCATCGGCAGCAGCAATGATCCGTGGATGGCCAGCCATCGTGCGGCTTACTGGGCGGATATCTGGGGTTGCGGTTTCCTCAGCGCCGGTGCGCTCGGACATATCAATGCGGAATCCAATCTCGGCGATTGGGAGCAGGGCTTGCGCGAATTACAGACCCTGCTGGATATGGTGCATCCGAGCTGCAACTGAAGCCGGATTCATTTGAAGGTTTGCAGGTAAGCCAGCAAATCCGTGATCTGCTTTTCATCCCTGATGCCGAAGAAGCGCATCTTGTTACCCGGTACGACATCATCCGTCGATTTAATAAAGGCGCGTAGTTTCGCCTCCGTCCACACGACGCCGGAAGAGCGCATCGCTGCCGAATACTTGTAGTCCTTCGTGGTTCCGGCGGTACGCCCGACGATGCCATTGAGCTGCGGCCCAAAGTTGCCACGGGCGGCAGGCCCGACCTGATGGCAATTCACGCATTTTGCAAACACACGTTTACCGGCCGCGACATCGCCCGCTGCATGGCCGGCTGATGCCAGCACGCCGAGGGTCAGCGACAGGAATAATTTTTTGAACATGATGTGCGCAGGGACCTGATATGCGTGATGGCTTGAACGGCCACCACGCATAGCGGCAAGGGCAACGAAGGTTTTTAAACGATCGCGTCCAAAGCCTTGGACAGGTTTGCTACGGTGCGCTCGATATTGTGCAGCTTGTCGAGGCCAAAGAGACCGACGCGGAAGGATTTGAAGTCAGCGCGTTCATCGCATTGCAATGGCACGCCGGCAGCGGTTTGCAAACCGGCTGCTACAAACTTCTTGGCCGACTGGATGCCGTCGTCGTTGGTGTAGCTGACGACCACACCCGGAGCCTGGAAGCCTTCGGCGGCAACGCTCTTGAAGCCTTTGGCAACCAGCAGCGCACGTACTTTGTCGCCCAGTTCCTGTTGCTCGGCACGGACTTTGTCGAAGCCATACGCAGCAGTTTCTTCCATCACACCGCGCAGGATGGTCAATGCATCCGTTGGCATGGTGGTGTGGTAGGCGACTGCGCCTTGCTCGTACGACTCCATGATTTGCAGCCACTTGCGCAGATCGCAGGCGAAGCTGGTGCTTTGCGTGGATTCAATTTTTTCGCGGGCCAGTTTGCTCAGCATGATGAAGGCGCAACCGGCGGAAGCGCTCCAGCCTTTTTGCGGTGCGCTGATCAGGATGTCGACGCCGGTCGCTTGCATATCAACCCAGATGGTGCCGGAGGCGATGCAATCCAGTACGAACAAACCACCGACCGAGTGCACGGCATCCGAAACCTGGCGCAGGTAGTCGTCCGGCAGCATGATGCCGGAAGCGGTTTCTACGTGCGGGGCAAAGACGACTGCCGGTTTGGTGGCTTTGATCGTGGCGATGACTTCAGCGATAGGAGGCGGCGCGAATGGTGCTTGCGGTGCGTCTTCCAGCTGGCGTGCTTTCAATACCGTCGTTGCAGCAGGAATGCTGCCGGTGTCGAGGATCTGGGTCCAGCGATAGCTGAACCAGCCGTTGCGGATGATCAGGCATTGCTGCTTGGTCGCGAATTGACGCGCTACCGCTTCCATGCCGAAAGTACCGCTGCCTGGCATGACGATAGCGGACTGCGCTTTGTAGACTTGTTTCAAAGTCTTGGAAATATCCCGCATAACGCCTTGGAAGCGTTCGGACATGTGATTGATCGCGCGATCTGTATAGACGACGGAATATTCGAGAAGACCGTCAGGATCGACGTTGGGTAAGAGACCTGGCACGTTTGCTCCAGCAATAATAAAGAAATTCGGCCTGAACAGGGATTACCTGGCCAGGCCACAAAAGGCATTGGAATGCCGAAAAGGGTAGATTTTACCAAAGTCGGGCGTCCAACTCCGGGTAAAGCTCAGAATGTGTACTTAATTACCTTTTTTGCATGTCGGACTATTAAGCCGCCGACTTTTCACCGAGGGCAATATCCAGGGTCATTTCATGTGCCAGCGCGCCCAGTTCCTGACGCAGCTCATCGATGGACAGTTTGCCCGGCACCAGCAAGTGCGCACCGATCTTGAAGGTTTGCTTGCCGGACACGCCGCTGCGGACGATCTCGGTGTGGATGCTTTCGATGCTGATATTGCGTTCGGCCAGCATCTTGGTCAGGCTGCTGACGATGCCGACGCGGTCGTCGCCAACCAGTTCCAGCTCGACGCTCTTGATCGAATCCGACACATTCGCGCCGTCGCTCTTTGCCACAACGACTTGCAGGCCGCTGGAATCCAGGCTGCGCAGTGCATTGGTCAGTGCATCGGCGTTTTCACGCGGCACTTCAAAGTGCACCATGCCGGCGAATTCACCGGCGAGGCGGGTCATGCGGCTGGCGGCCCAGTTGGCGCCGTAGCGTTCTGCACGTTCGGCCAGCGAACGGACGATGCCGTGACGGTCGGTACCGACGATGGAAACGATCAGCGAGACGGTGTTGGACTCGACTTCTTCGGCCAATACCACCGAGCGACGGATCATCGGTGCCTTGGTGGCAAAGCGCGGGTCTTGTGCGAAAGCCGGCAGCGCACCGTGTTCGGCCGCGTAATGAATCACCTGGCTCAGGAGCTTCAAGCCCATCGGTGCCAGTGCGCGTTCCCACAGTTCACGTGCGCTTTCACCTTTTTCAACGAAGCACCAATCCTGCGCCGCAATCGCACCTGCATCCCAGCCATCGGCCAGGTGATAGATGGAGCCGCCGGCAATCGGGTCGCCTTCGAGGATGGTCCATTCCACCGCGGCGATACCGCGATGCCGAGGCAAGAGTGACGGGTGATAACCAATGCCGCCGAGGCGCGAGCGGGCGAGGGCTTCATCGCTGACGCGGGCATGCGTGTGTGCGGCGAGGATGACATCGGTACCTTCGGCAATGGCCTCACCCGGCACGAAGCGCGGATTTTCCAGTACGTGCAGCGGTACGCCGGCGGCGCGTGCGGCTTGTGCCAGGCGGTCATCTTCAGATGGCGCAACGACGCTGGTGAACTCGATGCCTTCTTCTTTGCGTAGCGTCTCAAATACCAAGGCGCCGAAATAACGCGATCCTACCAATGCACATTTCATTTTTTTATCCCTCAATTTATACACAAGCGGTGTGCGAAGCCCTGTCCGCGACTAAGGGCCGGCGGTTGACACTTCAAATTCGCCTTGCAGGAACAGACGGCGCGCTTTGGGGTGACCAGGATTCGTTGGTGTGATTTTGCATCACGTAGCGCGCAAGGATACCAGAAAGGGCAGGCCGATATGGCATCTAGGGCCAGCCCTATTGCCATGAGCACTGCCGGTTTGACGCCGCCGGGAGGGCAAATGCGCGGGCCATGTTTCCTTTTCCCGGCTGCGCGGTTACCATCAGGATTCCGTTAACTAATTGTTATAACCATGCGCTTACTTATTGCCTTTCTCCTGCCCTGGCTGACTTTCTTTACGATCGGGCGTCCGATTGCCGGCGTCATCTGCCTGCTGCTGCAACTGACATTGATAGGCTGGATTCCTGCCACGATCTGGGCGGTATACGCGCTGAGCCAGTACAAGACAGACAAAAAAATTGAAGCGGCACTCGGCAAGCGTTGAATAGATAAACGCCTTGCACCGGGGTTTTGGCATCATCTGCAAACATTTGTGAGGAATCCCTCATTCATCCTGGTCCGAACCATATAAGATGTGGATGTTTACTCTGTGTGCCGAGTACCGAAAAATTACGCCGAACCCGGCAGCGTGTTGCCAGCCGGATAGCATTGACTGGCGTAATGAACAAGGAGTCTTACATGAACTTCCCCCTTAGTCTTCGCCTGGCTTGCTTTGCTGCAATAACAAGCTTTGCATTCCAGGCACAGGCCGAAAGCCTGCCTTCGTCGGCCTCCAGCGCCGGCTCTGCTTCCAGCGGCAGCGTATCTGCTTCGCTGCATGAATCCAGCGACAGCTCGAGCAAGGATGACAAGCGCGCTGACGGCGATTACCGCATCATCGATGTGGCTGAAGCGCCGGAGCGTGGTGATTTCCGCCGCGTAACGATGCAGGCTGATGAATCGCAGCAACGCATCGTGCTCGACCTGCCGGTCAATATCCTCGACAAGCAAGGCCTGGGGCGTGGTGACCTGGTGTATGCACAGCATCGCGTCTACGGCCTGGAATTTGCCCGCAGCGATACGCGCGAAGCTTTCTATCTGGTGCTTGCCGATAAATGGCATGAAGAACTCGCGCCGCGCATCGTCGGTCTGTGAGGTTTAGGCAATTCTTCTTCTCTGCGCTGGCGGTCTTTGCCGCAGCCGGTACGGCACACGCTGCTGCCGGCTCGTCAGCAGCATCGAATTTCTGTGACCGCGCGCATCAACTCACGGCCGGACAGCAAGACCGCATATTGCGCTTCGCCGCTGTCGTGCGTGAGGAGTTGGCAGCTGCAAAGACCGATACTGTCCTGATCAGCCGTTCCGGCCTGGATTTGTCCCGTTTCAATATACGTTATTCACATGCGGCGATTGCCTGGCGCGATGATGACAAGGTATGGACTGCACGCCAGCTTTACTATGCCTGCGAAGAAGAGCGTCCGCGCATTTACGACCAGGGCATGGCAGGCTTTGCGATGGGTATTGATAATCCCACGCTGGGCTATATTTCCATCGTCGAGTTGCCGCCTGAACCAGCGCAAATGCTGAAAGAAGCGGCGCTGGACAAGCAACGCGTATTGCGTTTGCTGGCGGCGACTTATAGTGCGAATGCCTACGCCTACGGCCTCAACTATCAGAACTGCAATCAGTGGGTGATGGAAACCCTGGCAGCCGGCTGGGGTCAGCTGGCCGATGGCCCCGACTTGCGCGAGCGTGCCCAGCTTTGGTTGCAGCAGGCGCATTACGCGCCGGAGCCAACACCCGTTAACTCACATTGGCTGATGTTCGCATCCGGTTTTGTCCCGCTCCTGCATCTGGATGATCACCCGGACGAAGACCGCTATGCACTGAAGCTGAAAATCAGTTTGCCGTCGACGGTAGAAAGCTTCGTGCATGAACAATACCCGGGCAGCGAACGCGTGGAAATTTGCCATGACGGCAAGCAAGTCGTCGTGCATAGAGGCTGGACACCGATAGCCGATGGCTGTGTGCCGGGCGACGGTGATCGTGTTGTGCCGCTGGACGGTTAAGTATTTCAAGACTCCTGTTTTATGCATATCCTCATTACCGGTGCTGCCGGTTCCGGCACCTCCACATTGGCCGCCGCCATCGCTGACGCAAGTCACGCCACTTTCATCGAAACCGACGATTACTTTTGGTTGCCCAGCGACCCGCCATATCAACACAAACGTGAAGAAGCCGCGCGCGCTGCCGCCTTGTTGCAGGATATCCGCCGCCAGCCAAACGCAGTCGTTGCCGGTTCGCTGATTGATTGGGGGCAGGAGCTGGAAGACGCTTTCGACCTGGTCGTTTTCCTCTACATCCCGACCGAGCTCAGGCTTGCACGTCTGCAGCTGCGTGAAGAACGCCGCTTCGGCAAAGCCGATCCGAAATTCCTCGCATGGGCTGCGCAATATGATGCGGGTACTGCAGAAGGGCGCAGCCTGGAACGGCATCGACTTTGGTTGAGCCGACGCAAGTGCAGGGTGCTGTGCCTGGAAGGTGACCTGACTACGGAAGAGCGCTTGCAAGGTGTGCTTCGGATATTGAACTCATAGGCAGGCTCTAATCTTCATTGTTGTTCGCACTGATCGGCCCCGCATTCGCATGGCTACAACACATTCGCCGCAAAACATTGACGCTAGGGCGGTCACGCTGAAATAATGAGAACAGTTCTCAACTAGACCAGCCAGCCCAGCCTTTGTGCCGCCAGCCAATTTGATGATGCTTTGCGCATCTCTCATGGAGCATGTCGTGCATACCGCAAGTTCTTCTGATTCGCTTACCCGGCTCTACAGTGACCATCACGGATGGTTGAAGGGCTGGCTGCGCAAAAAAACCGGCTGTCCACACAATGCCGCGGATCTGGCACATGACACTTATATGCGCGTGATTGAAACGCGTAATGCGGTTGTGATGGACACCCCGCGTGCTTTCCTTACCACTATCGCCAAGCGCGTACTCGCCAGTTATTTCCGTCACCTCGAAGTGGAGCGGGCATACCTCGACAGCATTGCCGGTCTGCCGGAGCCGCTGCTGCCATCGCCGGAAACGCAAGCGATCGTGATTGAAACCCTGCTTGAGATCGATCGTATCCTCGACGGCCTGCCGGCCAAAGTCAGGACGGCATTCCTGTGGGCGCAGATTGACGGCATGCCCTATGCGGAGATTGCCAAACGACTGGGTGTTTCCCTCAGCTCCGTCAAACAATACATGGCGCGCGCGATACGCCAGATTTATTTTCCTGATGCCCGCGGCTGATAGTTATCGCCTGCAAACCTATGCCTGAATCCAATACCGCATCGCTCAATCCGCAAGTCGTCGACAAAGCCGTCGAATGGCTGGTGCATTTGTGGTCGGGCAGCGCCGACTCGGATAGTCGCGCCGCATGGAAGAAATGGCGCGCCGCAGATCCGGAGCATGAACGGGCGTGGCTGCATATCGAAGACGTCAACAAGCAATTGCGCGGGCGCATGCATGGCGTGTCTGCCGACACTGCGATTGCGAGCATTGCGCAACCGGCGTCGCGCAGCCGCCGTAAAGCGCTCAAGACCTTGTCTGCTGTTGTGACCGTCGGTACCACTGCATGGTTGTCGTCGGAAACCATGCTATGGAAAACATTGAGCAGTGAAATACGCACGGCGACCGGTGAGCAGCTTAGCTTCAAACTGGCTGACGGTACGCAACTGGAACTCAATACTGATACCGCAGTAAACGTGCGCTATGACTCAAGCTTGCGCCTGGTGCAATTGGTGCGTGGCGAGTTACTCATCACCACCGCGAAAGATACTGCATCGCCGGCGCGTCCCTTCATGGCAGAAACAGCGGCCGGTCGCATCCTGGCGCTGGGCACCAAATTTACCGTGCGGCAGGATGGCGCTGTCAGCCAGGTCGCGGTATTGGAAGGTGCAGTGGAATTAATCCCCGCCACAAATCCTGCGCAGGTGGTGCGGCTGGATGCGGGCCAGGCGGGCAGCTTCAATGCGGAAGGCGCTGTGTCGCCGCCACACGCGATTACCTCACAGGCAGCCTGGGCCGAGGGTGTGCTGGTCGCATCTGATATGCGACTCGATGATTTCGTAGCCGAGCTCAAGCGTTATCGCCCCGGCCATCTGTCATGCGATCCTGCCAGCGCCGGTTTGCGCCTGTCAGGTGTATTCCCGTTGAATGATATGCAAAAGATACTGACTTCGCTGACTGAAGTATTGCCGGTACGGGTGCAAACATTCACCAAATACTGGACGCGGATCGTACCGGCAGAACCTGTGGATACTGCGGCTTCATGATCATTTAAAAAATAATTCAATCAATTTCTGTACCTTTTCCCGAGCAGCGCGACAACAGAGATAAGAACACTCCATTGACGCAAGAAAAGGTAATCATGAAATCTGCTACGAAGAGCCGTCACGGCACTCTTTACCGCGCTGCACCACTGCAACTTCAACCATTGGCCCACTCGGTACGCCTCGCCGTATTCAGCATGGCGGCAGTGGCCTTGACTTTAGGCACGCTCACGGCCAGCACCGCAGCGCTGGCGCAAAGCGCGCAAGCCAGTCCTGCCGGCAAGCGTTACAACATCCCGGCCGGATCGCTGGAAGCGGCCTTGACTTCGTTCGCTAAGACCTCTGGCGTATTGCTGGTTTATCCGCCGGCATTGGTAGAAGGCTTGAGCAGCCCGGGTTTGCAGGGCGAGTTCGGTATCAATGATGGCGTTGCCAAAATCCTGCAGGGCAGTAATCTCGAAATCGTCAACAACGGCAACGGCAAATACACATTAAAGAAGCAAACGACGCCGGATAGCGGTCAGTTGCCGGCCGTCACCGTGCTGGCTGCAAATGAAAGCTATACGCAGTCTTTGCAGGGTGAAGGCAAAGCGGCGGATGGCTATCGTCCGAAGTCGGTGTCATCGATGGGTGCATTGGGCAATATGGATTTGCTCGATGCGCCATTTTCCGTCAACGTCGTGTCGCAGGAATTGATAAAAAACATCCAGGCGCAATCGCCTGACGACGTCTACAAAATCAGTCCATCCACCTTGTCGCAAACGCCGCAGGGTAGTGGCTGGGCACCGATGGTGAAGATACGCGGCTTCGGTAGTTATGATCGTGCCGAGGATGGTTTGCGTCGCTCATTCGGCTTTGCGGTATCGATGGAAGATAAAGAGAGGGTAGAAGTGTTGAATGGTCTTTCCGGCTTTTTGTTCGGTGCTGCTTCACCTGGCGGCATGGTGAATTACGTGAACAAGCGCCCGACCAAGGAGCGCCTGAATAGCGTAACGGTCGGAAATTACGGTGGTAGTCAAAACTATATCCATGGCGACTTTGGTGGCTCTGTCGACAATGAAGGCACTGTCGGTTATCGCGTCAACCTGGTACGCCAGGATGGCGACACCGCAGTCGATGATCAAAAGATAGACCGGACCCTGGCGAGTGTGGCGCTGGATTTCAATATCACGAACCGCTTCAAGGTGGAGCTTGGTGGTTCCTACAGTGACTACAAGATGCAGGCGCCGACTGCTTACTGGACTTTCCGCGAAGGCGTGCCGCGCATCAAGGCACCTGACTCCAGTAAAAACTGGAGCCAGCCATGGATCCAGGAAGAAATGGAAACCAAGAAGTTGATGGCGCGGGCCATATACGAGGCCAATGAGCATCTCACCTTGCGTGCTGCTTATATACGTGAAGACCAGGAGAGACCCAAGCAGGATCACACCATGAATTCAGTGCGTTCAACGACTGAGTACTACCAGATTCGTATCCACTCCGGTTACTCCAAGACCCGGTCTGAAAGCAAGCAGGCGCTTGCCGATCTTTCGTTCGATACCGGGTCTATCAGCCATAAACTGACATTCGGATATTTTGGCTATACCGATAGCCAATGGCAGACTTCATATTCGCCGAATACAGGCTATCAGGGGCCTAACGGCTTTGGTACGCCTACGCACGTAGCTCAACCTGCTTGGCCTGCGGTTCCGCCCAACTCCATGTACTACGCCAGTCGTACTACCAATGACAACTTCATGATAGGCGACCTCATCAAGTTCAATGAACAGTGGTCGGCGCTGGTGGGCATCAACCGCAGCACCATCAAAACCATAGGGCGGGAACCAGATGGCAGTACCAGCCCTGAGCAGCCGGACTATAAACGATCACGCAACTCGCCTAGCGCGTCGCTGATGTTCAAGCCGGTGCCGTGGCTGACCACGTATGCCACATACATTGAAGGCCTGGAGCAGGGCGGTATTGCTTCGCTCACCAATGCGAATCCACTCGCCATCATGCCGCCTATGCAAAGCAAGCAGAAGGAAGTGGGTGTGAAGGCGGAGCTGGGCGGTGTGCTGCTTAGTGCCGCGCTGTTCGATATCGAGAAAGCGAATGAATTCACCGATGCCAACAATGTGTACCGACAGGATGGCAAGCAGCGTCATCGCGGCGGTGAGGTCTCCGCCTTTGGAAAATTGACCAGTGCATGGAGCGTGGTCACGGGATTGACCATGCTGGATGCCAAGACAGAAGGTGGCGCGAATGATGGCAAGAATCCGATGAATGTACCCAAGGTTATGGCCAAGCTGTATTCGGAATATGCGTTGCCATTTGCTTCCGGGCTGAGCGTAAATGGCGGCATTTATCACGTCGGCAAGCAGTGGGCGACTGCGACGAATAGCAGTCGCTTGCCGGCATACACAACCATCGATCTCGGCTTGCGCTATGTCACCAAAGTATCCGGCCGTCCGCTGACACTGCGCCTGAACGTCAATAATGTGACGGATCGTGATTACTGGCTCAACAGCTATTACCTGGGCACACCGCGCAGTGTGGCGTTTTCTGCGCAGATGCCGTTTTAAGTTTGGGTTTGTGCCTACATAACCTGGAGTGAAGTACGGCAGATGCGGTACTTCACTCCTTCTCAGTCGCGAAGTACAACAAGCCTATCACCGGCAGCGACAGTCCGACCCATGAAGCCAGTTCCCAGCCGCCATGCGCATAAGCCCATGCGCCGACCGAAGAACCAAGCGCGCCACCGAAGTACCAGATGATCATATAGACGCCACTGACACGGCCGCGGATTTCTCCGCCGAGGCCAAAGATGACGCGTTGCCCAAGTACCAGCGTCGCGGTCGCACCGAAGTCCAGCAGGATGGCGGCAGTGACCAGCAAGCCGAGCGCCAGCGGTGAGCCGGGTTCCGCGAGATGCGTGATCAGGAAGGCGATAGCGACCGCCAGCATGCCTAATGCTGTTGCCGGACGTGTCCAGCCGCGATCGGAAGCACGGCCTGCAATCGGTGCCGCAATTGCACCGGCGACACCAGCCAAGGCAAACAAGGCGACGCCGGTTTGTGACAGATGGAAAACCGGTCCGGTCAGCAGCAAAGGCGTAACGGTCCAGAACAGGATGAAGGCGGCGAACTGGAAGAAGTGATAGATCGCCCGTCTGCGCAAGACCGGGGTTTGGCGCGCCAGCGTCACCATCGAACCGAGCAAATGGCCATAGCTGAATTTGCCCTGCGGCCTGCGGGTAGGCAAGGCGAAGTGCAGCGAGATGGCCAGCAAGGTCATCACTGCGGCAGACACGATGAAGACCGTATGCCAGGAGCTATGGTCGGCGATCAGGCTGGATACCGGGCGCGCCAGCATGATGCCCAGCATCATGCCGCTCATCAGGTTGCCAACCGTGCGGCCGCGTACCGCTTCGGGTACCAGATGCGCTGCATGCGGTACCAGGATAGGGACGGTGACTGAACCGAGGCCGAGGAATATACATGCAAGCAAAAAGGCTTCGGCCTTGGTCGCGAGGGCGGCACCGATCAAGGCGAGGATGCTTAAGGCCATCACGCTGACGGTGAGGCGTTTGGTTTCTATCAAATCAGCCAGCGGCACGACGAAGATGAGTCCGGTGATGTAGCCCAGTTGTGTCAGCGTCACGATCAGGCCGGCTGCCTGCAAAGATAAGCCGAGGTCCACGCTGATCATGCGTATCAGCGGTTGTGCGTAGTAAATGTTTGCGGCGATCAGGCCGCAGGCAAGGGCCAGAAAAAATGTCAGCCACGAAGGCAGCGCCTGGGCGGTGACAGGTACGGCACCGGGAATGGTTTTGGTCAGCATGGTAGTCCAGTCAAATATCCTAAATAAGGAAATAAATATTTCCTAAATTGGTAAAAAAATTAATCGACGATTTTCATTGCGGCTTCCACTACCGCCAGCAATTCCTTACGTGTCCGGCCTGATTTGCCGATGATGATGAGGCCTTGCATCAGGCAGAGCATTAAGCGTGCAGTTGCTGCGTTATTGCTGCCGGCGGCAATGCTGCCGTCGGCTTCGCCGAGTTTCAGCAGGTCCGCCAGGATCACTTCGCGTCGCTTGAGTGAATCACGCGCGCGATTGGCAATTTCTTCATCGAAGGTTGCCAGCTCGACCGTGGTACTGACGATCAGGCAGCCCTGCATATCGTCATTGGTATTGGAAGCGCCGGCATAAAACATCAGGGCCGCACGCAATTTGTCACGCCCAGAGTCGGCGGCCGCGATGGTCTGGCGCAAGGCCGCCTGGCGCAGGGACAACTGGCGATCAATCGCCGCCAGGAAGACGCCGCGCTTATCCTTGAACGCTTTGTAGATGCTGCCAACTGTCAACTGCATCGTTTCTGCGATGTCATTGATGGACGCACCATGGAAACCGCGCGCGCAAAACAAAGGGATTACTTTGTCGAGCGCTTCGTCCATATCAAATTCGCGCGGACGACCACGCGGATTGGAAAGGGCGGCAGGATGAGAAGCTGGTTTCATGGCGAGATTATGGAAGTGATCGTTTCCGAAGTCAATATTTTAGACAAAAATATTTAAGTGATTGTGCAAATGGTAAGACTTGAATACACGGAATTACTTTGCGACATGCTCATGCCTGTGTGTAAACTGACGCCTTACTCATTTTTAGCAGAACCATGACCACCAACATTACCGTCAACGATGAACTGAAGGCCTATATTGATCCACTGACCAGCGATGAATATGCGGCGCTGGAACGCAGCTTGCTGGCGGAAGGTTGCCGCGATGCGCTGGTGCTGTGGGGTGATCTGCTGATCGATGGCCACAATCGCTACGGTATTTGCCAGAAGCATGGAATCAGCTTCAATACGGTGCAGAACGAAAGCTTCAAATCGATGGACGATGTCCATCTGTGGATGATTGATAATCACCTGGGGCGGCGCAGCGTATCGGATTTCCAGCGCGGCGTGCTGGCTTTGCGCAAGAAAGAAATCCTGTCGGCGCGGGTTGCGCAGGCCAAGGAAGCCACGCCGACGACGGATGCCGAAGCAGCCGCAGCGGTTGCGGAAGAGCCGGCGTTGACACGTGACGTCATTGCACGTGCGGCGCGCGTCAGCAGCGTGACGCTGGGGCAGATCGAAAAAATCCAGAAAACCGCGACCCCGGAATTGGTGAATGCGGTGAAGAACGGCGTAGTGTCTATCAACGCCGCCGCCGTGATTTCATCGCTGCCAGAAGACAAGCAAAAGGAAGCGGTGGCCGGTGGCAAGAAGGAATTGCGCCAGGTCGCGCGCCAGGTCCGCGAAGCCAAGCTGCCACCGAAGCCGGAGCCGGTGCCGCCACCGGCCGATGCCACGCCGGACCAGATCACCATCCATAAACTGAATTTGCAAATCATCGAATTGAATGAAGAGCGTGATCAGTTGAAAAAGAAAGTGCAGCACCTGACCATCGCACTCGCGGAAGCTCGCGGCGCGCAGTAAAGTTGCGATCGCCTGAAGCGCTTTTGAATTAAGCGATAATGCATATACGCTAAAAATCAGCAAAAAGCCGGGGAGAACCATCAGTGTCATCTGTCTTGTTGATCGACGATCATGCGATGTTCCGCGAGGGACTGACGCTGGCATTGACGCAGGCGGATCCGACGCTGCACATCCACTGCGTCGCCAGTGGCAATGAAGCCCTGCAGCTCTTGCAGACCGAAACCGCGATCAACACCGCGATGATGGATTACTACCTGCCCGATATCGGTGGTGGCGCTTTGCTGCAACGCCTGCGGCAGTTACGCCCGGGGCTGCGCATACTGGCTTTGTCCGCTTCGGAAGATCCGGATGATGTGCGACATGCACTGGCCAGCGGTGCCCATGGCTTCATTCATAAATCAGCCGACAGCAAGACCTTGTTTGCCGCATTGACCAGCGTGATGCAGGGGCGTGGTTATTTGCCGCCAACCTTTAGCCTGGATGCATCTGATGGCGGCGGCAATGATGATGCGTCATTGCTGAGCCGGCTCACGCCACGCCAGATGGAAGTGTTGCGCTTGATGTGCGATGGTTTGCGTAACGGCGAAATCGCCGATCAACTCGGCATGACGGAAAAAACCGTCAAGGCGCATGTCAGTGCCGTGCTGTCCGGTCTCGGCGTACTCAATCGCACCCAGGCGACCGTAGTGGCGCGCCGTGCGGGTTTGCTGGGCAAACCACGCTAGATTGAGCCTTTCCCCCGCAACCCAGGCTGTATTTGGCGGCATCCGGCCGGATTCGGCCACCTCCTTGTCATAATATTATTTGGCCCGCATGAGACTTTAGTCCAATGTGGATACAAAGAAAGTTTCCTATCATGCCTGCGACTACTTTCATAAAGCGAGGCCGGCATGAACCACATTTACCGCGTGATCAGGAGCAGGACCCACGGCGCCTTGATCGCCGTTTCCGAACTGTCTGCCGGTGGCCGGCGTAACAAACGTCGCAGTGCGCGTCGCCTGGCGGCACTCTTGTCCGGCCTGTTGCCGGTGGCACTGGTGTGTGCCGCGCCGGTCGGTGGCGAGGTGAGCGCAGGCACCGGCAGTATTTCGCAGAACGGCAATACCACCACCATCCAGCAAAACAGTGACCGTCTCGCGATTAACTGGAACAGCTTCAATATCGGTGCGAACGAGAGCGTGCGTTTTGATCAGCCCGGTGCACATGCGATTGCGCTCAATCGCGTGCTGGGCCAGGACCCGTCAAAAATCCTCGGCAACCTGTCGGCCAACGGCCAGGTATTTATCCTGAATCCGAACGGCGTCCTGTTCGGCAATGGTGCACAAGTCAATGTCGGCGGCCTGGTCGCAACGACGATGAAGCTGAGTGACAGCGATTTCATGAACAGCAATGGCAAGTATGGTTTTACAGCGGGCGGCGTGGCCGGGGCCAGTGTGGTGAATCAAGGTGAAATTGCGGCGAATGGTGCTTATATTGCCTTGCTGGCACCGAAAGTCATCAACGAAGGAAAGCTCGTTGCAGATGGCGGCAATGTGACGCTGGCTGCCGGTAAGGAAATGACATTAACGCTGGCAGCGCATAGCCTGCTGAACCTGAGCATAGACCAGGGTGCAGTTGATGCACTGGCGGCCAACCATCATTTGATCCAGGCCGATGGCGGCATCGTGCTGTTGAGCAGCAAAGGGCAGGATGCGGTGCTGTCCGGCGTGGTCAACAATACCGGTGTGATCCAGGCGCGTACCGTCAGCAATCAGAACGGTGAAATCCGTCTGATGGCCGACGGTGGTACCGTGCTGGTGGATGGCAAGCTGGATGCCAGTGCCGATGCGGGTGGCGACGGCGGTTTCATCGATACGTCCGGCAGCAAGGTCAGGATTGCAGACAGTGTGCAAGTCACGACAGCAGCGGCGCAGGGCAAGACCGGCATGTGGCTGATAGACCCGAACGACTTCATCATCGCCAATAACGGTGGCGATATCGCCGCCACTACCCTGGGCAACATGCTGGGCGCGACCAATGTGAGTTTCATGACCATCGACGGCGCGCATCCCGGGAATGGCGACATCTTCGTCAACGATGCCGTCAGCTGGAATTCCGCCAATACCCTGACGCTGGACGCCGAGCGCAACATCAACCTGAATGCGGCCATCAATGCCGGGCAAGGCGGCTTGACACTGAATGCCGTCAATACCATCAGCGCACCGGCGGCGGTGAAGGTAAAAACCTTTACGCTCAATGGCGGCAACTGGATACAAAACAGTGCCAACCTGGCCGCCTTTAGCGCGCAGGATTTCCGCATCAATAACGGTAGCTTTCTGCGTGCTGCCGGTGGTGATGGCAGCAGCGGCAATGCGTACCGGATTACAGATGTATACGGTTTGCAAGGGGTGGGCAGCAGTACCGCCTTGCTGGCAGGCAGCTATCGCCTGATGAATGATATTGATGCCACCGGCACCGCGAACTGGAATAACGGCGCGGGCTTTGTGCCTATCGGCGATGGCATTCGTTCTTTCAAAGGTAATTTCGACGGGCGGGGTTATGTGGTCGCGAATATGACGATCAATCGCCTGTCGCAGGACTATGTGGGCTTGTTTGGCCAGGTTGAAAACGGCAGCCTCAGCAACATCGGCGTCATCGGCGGTAGCTTCGTCGGTGCCAGGTATGTCGGGGCGCTGGCGGGTTCCTTGCTGAATTCATCCGTCCACAATGCGCACGCCACCGGGAGTGCAAGCGGTAACGAAGGCGGCAGCGACTTTGTCGGCGGTTTGGTGGGCGTCAATTACCACGGCAGCAGCATCACGAAATCCTTCGCTACCGGCATGGTGAGCGGTATCAATAATGTGGGTGGTCTGGTCGGCTGGAACTATGGGCAAATTGACCAGGCGTATGCCAGCGGCAATGTGAATGGACGGTATGGCGTCGGTGGCCTGGTCGGCCTGAATGATGGCGGGCAGATCCGCAATGCGTATGCGACCGGGGCGGTCAACGGTGATACAGGTGTCGGCGGCCTGATAGGCAACATCCAGGATGGCGGGCAAATACGCAATACCTATGCGAGCGGCGCCGTCACCGGTAGCGGCAGCAATATCGGTGGCCTGGTCGGCAGCAATGAGATCCTGACGCCCGGGGCCTCGCTCGCCACTATAGATGCCAGCTATTGGAACACGCAGACTTCCGGCCGCAGCAGCAGCGCAGGTGGTGAAGGTCGCACCACACAAGAAATGCAGGGTGGCGGTTCACGTCCGATTTTTGCAGGGTGGGACTTTGCGAGTATCTGGAAACAGGAAGCCGCGGCCCCGGTTTTTGTCTGGAATTTCATACCCAAGACGGTTGCATCTGTCACACAGAATAGTGCTTTGACAGAAAACGTTAACGCGGTGCAGGCAGCCATGGCGAGCGATTTGAAAGCGAATATCAAGCCAATGGACATCGACGATTTTATGAAATCCGTCGATCCCAAACTCATTGAAGCCATATACAAAAGCCGGGAAGAGATATTTGCGGAAACCATGGAATTTATCGCGGAGCAGTTGGAGAAATACAAGAACGCCATAGAAGGTAGTGATGCCCAGGCACTTGCAGGCGTTAACGGAATGATCAATGGTTTGATCGGCGATTACATGAAAACAGCGTTGGCAAATAGTGGGTTAAACCCGGCTCAGGTCGCGGACATCATTGCCGACGTAAACAAAAAAATATCTGGTGCTGCGTCGCCTGATTTGAGCAAGGTCCAGCCACTGGACAAGACCCTGACTGATCCAGCTATGGACATCGCCAAAGCTCTCAAGCAGGCAGAAATTGACGCCAGAAGAAACGCCCTCAACGAGCGTAAAGAGGCGCGAGATAAAGCGCAAGCCGAGTTCAAGGGGCAGGCTGCAGCCAGGATCGCCGGAGCTGAGCAGATGGCGTCGGATGCGGCGGATAAGCTGTTGAGGGATATGGCAGATACGAGATCAAAACTCCTGAATGCACAGGCCGCAACCCAGAAACCGGAAGTGGACAAGGGCGCGGTTAATGGAACGACTAATGGCACGACAAATGGAGCTGCTCCTTCCTCGCAGCTTGATTTTGCAAAACTGGATGGCCTTAATCAGAAGATGGGGGATTCGTTCAACCAGATGATGGACTTCATGGCCCAGATGAATGAGGCGACGGCAAAAATAATTGCAGGAATGCGTGAAGGTGCCCCCGCCGGGGCAACTGCCGGTGCAACTGCCGCGACGCCGGCACCAGCACCAGACAATGCCACTAATCATGCCTCTAACGTGACAGCGATGCTGACGGATTTGATCGCAAAAACGCAGGCAATACGGGAAGCTGAGGCTGCCAAAAAGGTGGGCGAGGCGACGGCAACGCTAGACGCGCAGAAGGCAGCCGCTGATCAGGCCCGGGCTGCGGGCCAGCAGAAGTTGCAGAACGCAATTGCTGCAGCAGAGGCCAACATTGCAAAAGGAGCAGTCAGTGCGCCCGGGACAGCTACAGGTGCAGCGCTTGCAGGAGCGTCCGCCGCCGCTACGCAGGGCAGCAGAACCAATGCAGTCAGGCCCAATCTGCGGGATGTCATGACTGCCCAGGCTACGGCGCCACTTGCAGGCAGACCTGCGACAGATGCAGGTTCAGCGGCCAATCCGGGAGCATCGCCAGCGACCGCCGCTTTATTGCAGAAAGGAGCGGAGATCGCTGCAGAAGCGGCACAACGCCAGAACCGGGTTACAGATTTGCTGGGTAAGTAAGCCTTCCTGCATATGCAGTCGATGATGAAAATGTTTAAGTGTGTATCTCTATTAGTATGATGAAAACCCGCATGTTGTTTGATCGTGCTTATGCACCATCCGGCCTGGCCCTGGCCTTGTGTTTAAGCACTAGTGCGGGCGCGCTGGCGCAGGTCTTGCCCAATGCGGGCAGCACCTTGCGCGAGTCGCAGCAATCGGCCCCGGCCATGCCGATGCCGGCGACGGGTACGATCCAGTTGCCGGCGGAACTACCGACGCCAGTGTCAACGGTCGATAGCATACGCTTCCAGGTGCAGGCGTTTCGCATCAGCGGCAATCAATCGATAGATAGCGCGCTGCTGTTGCCGCTGGTGCAGGATGTCACGGGTGCCGAGCGCAGCCTGAGTGAACTGGAGGCGGCGGCAGAACGTATTACCAGTTATTACCGCAAGCACGGTTATCTGGTGGCGCGGGCTTATATCCCGGCGCAGGACATACAGAACGGTGTGGTGGAGATCGCCGTGTTGGAAGGGCATTACGACAAGGTCAGGCTGGATAACCAGTCCGGTTTTTCTGATGCCATCCTGCAGCGCTACATCACACCGCAACAGCTGGGCGAGACAGTCAGCGATGCTGAGCTGGAGCGTGTGATCCTGTTGATACAGGACGTCACGCAGGCATCCCAGGCTGGCGCCAATCTGCAAGCCGGCGCAGTACCCGGCACAACGGACCTCACCCTCAAGGTCGGGCCGGCTCCGGGCTGGCAGGCCAGACTCGAAGCCGATAACTATGGTGTGCGCAATACCGGCCGCAACCGTTTCGGCGGTGCCGTGCAATGGAATAATCCTACCGGCAACGCAGATCGCCTGGATGCACGTGTGTTTACAACTGCCGACGGGCAGGATTACGCGCGCCTCGGCTACAGCATCGCGGTTGGTGGTGACGGCTTGCGCCTGGGCCTGGCCTATGTTGAATCGCGCTATCAGGTCGGCGGTAATTTTGCCGCACTGGATGCATACGGCCGCGCCGGTGTATGGTCAGCCACCGCCAGTTATCCGCTGCGACGTTCGCGTAATTTCAATCTGAATCTGGAAGCCGGGCTGGATCAAAAGTCCTTGCAGGATAATGTCGGCGCTTTTGCCAGCAGCACGCGTAAATCGAATCAGGTGGCGGGACTGGGGCTGAGCGGTGATGTGCGCAACAGCATAGGTACGTCAGAAGGGACGACGACTTTCAGCCTGCGTGCCGAACGTGGGCATCTCGATATCGAGACGCCACTGGCGCGCGACATAGATGATTTGTCGGCGCGTACCAATGGCGGCTATCAACGCTACACCTATGCGCTGGCGCAATACCAATGGCTCAGTAACAGCACCATGTTGCTGTTGTCGGTCAACGGTCAACAGGCGTCAAAGAATCTGGACTCGGCGGAAAAGATGTCTTTGGGCGGACCATTCGCCGTACGTGCCTACCCGAGTGGCGAAGCCTCGGGTGATAAGGGTTATGTAGCGACGGCGGAAATCCGGCATACGCTGGATCAGCAGCTATTGCCGGGCCAATTGATGCTGAGCGGCTTCATTGATAGCGGCATGGTGGAAATCAACGCCAAACCGTTTATCCAGGGCGACAATCAGCGCCGCCTGTCCGGCGCCGGTGTCGGCCTGTCCTTTGCGATGCAAAACAGGCTGGAGCTGCGCCTGATGTACGCGCATAAAATCGGCGATGCTCCCGCCCGCAGCGATACGGATAGGTCCGGTCGTATCTGGGGCATGCTGGCCCTGATGTTCTAGTCATCCTGGCGAAGCGATATGCGGGTGCCGCAGTTCGCCAGTTAATAACTGTTCTCGTCTAAACCTTCATATCCGTTTTTTCTTGCTGTCGACTTTGCTCAAGCGTAGACTTTTCTGCAAACAGGCGCGCTAACTACATGGCGCGCCGGGACAGGGGAAGCTATCCATGGATATGCCGGTCAACTTCAGCCGTAAGCAGTCGCTCCGTATGCGCCGCGCCTTGCTGTTGAGTTCTATCGTACTGGCGACGATTTCCCTGGTGTGGGGCCTGTACTTTGTCATGCGCGGCAATTGGGATATCTGGCCCCTCAATGTCGTTTCCATCACGGTGGCCCTTGCCGCCGCCCTGATGACTTTGCGCGGCCATATACGTGCTGCGTCCATCACTCTGTTCTGTGCGGTCTATCTCATTCTGTGCGTGTTTTGTACTTTCCTCGACGTGCCGACGCCGGAAGCGCCACGCTCCAACCATAATTATTTCCTGGTGGTCGGCTTGTTTGCCTGGCTGGTCTTCAAGGGCGACAAACCATGGCTGCGGCATGGCATGGTGTTACTGGCCTTGCTCGGTTTTGTTTTCTTCGCCAGCACCGCATGGGTGCCGAGTACCAAATATGCGCTGGGTGCGGACGTGCGGGTGCTGGGCACCTGGATCCACAATATAGTCGTCAGCGGTTTGTTGTGGACGCTGCTATGGGTCATGCAGGCCGACCTGTCCGAACGCAATGTCATGGAAGCGGAATTGCGCAAGGCGCTGCCGGGCAATCAATTGATGCTGTATTACCAGCCGCAAACCGGCAATGACGGGCGCATTATCGGTGCAGAAGCGCTGCTGCGCTGGCGGCATCCGGTACGGGGCATGGTGTCGCCGGCTGACTTTATCCCGCTGGCTGAGCAAACCGGCCTGATCCTGCCGATCGGGCATTGGGTGCTGGGCATGGCCTGTGCGCAATTGGTCACCTGGTCAAAGAATCCGGCCACCGCGCATTTAAGCCTGGCGATCAATGTCAGCGCATTGCAATTCAAGCAGCCCGATTTCGTCAGCCAGGTCGTCTCGGTGCTGGAGCGCTCCGGTGCAAATCCGCATTTGCTGGAACTCGAGCTGACGGAAAGTATGCTGGTCAATGATGTGAACGACATCATCGCCAAGATGAACGCCCTCAAGGAGAAGGGTTTGCGGCTGTCACTGGATGATTTCGGCACCGGATATTCATCGCTCAGCTACCTGAAAAAACTGCCGCTGGACCAGCTCAAGATCGATCAATCCTTCGTGCGTGACATGCTGTTCGATTCGAATGATGTCGCGATTGTGCGGACGGTGGTGGAACTGGCACGTGGCATGGGTTTGCACGTGATAGCAGAAGGCGTGGAAACGCAGGAGCAAAGGCAATTCCTGGCCGAACTTGGCTGCCTGTCGTTCCAGGGCTATCTGCTGAGCCGGCCGGTGCCAAATGCCGAATTTGAAGCCGTGGTGCTGGCGCATAATGCGGCACTTAAACTATCCGGGCCTGCCGCCGACAAGGCGGTACTGACGGCTAAGCTGGCCTGAAGCCCTCAGGTTTTCAGTTGAGCCGCTTCGGCGCTATATCTTGCCCTGCTGGTGACCACAGCGGCAGCTCGATTTCATCTTTCGCACTGGCGACACTCATCTTTTCCGGCAGCGCGACGCCGTTGCGTATCGCCGTCAGTTCGGCCAGGATGGAAATCGCAATTTCAGCCGGTGTCTTGCTGCCGATGTACAGGCCGATCGGCCCATGCAGGCGCTGCAATTGTTCAACGCTGAGATCAAACTCTTTCAGTCGTTCGCGGCGTCGTGCATTGTTGATGCGCGAACCAATCGCACCGACATAGAAGGCCTCGGATTTCAGGGCTTCCATTAATGCGAGGTCATCCAGCTTCGGATCATGCGTAAGTGCGACCACTGCGGTACGGCTATCCATTTTCATTTCCAGCACCAGGTCGTCCGGCATCGCATGGATGACGTCTACCCCAGGCACCTGCCAGGCCAGCCGGTATTCTTCGCGCGGATCGCAGACAACTACCTGGTAATCAAGGCCGGTAGCGATCTGCGCGAGGAATTGCGAGAGCTGGCCGGCGCCTATGATCAGCAGGCGCCAGCGCGGGCCGTGGATGGTGGTCAATACATTGAGCGTAAGATCGAGCACCGCACCCGCCTGCGCCGGTGCCAGTCGTACTGCGCCGCTGACCAGGTCGAGCTGGCGCATGACCAGGTCATGGTGCAGTACGTGTGCCAGCAATTGCTTGATCTGGCTCTTGCCGGTCAAGGGTTCGAGCACCAGCTTGATGGTGCCGCCACAGGGCAGGCCGAAACGGAAAGCTTCTTCCGCACTGATGCCGTAGGTCAGCAATTCAGGCGCTGTGCTGTTACGCCCGGCATTGCGCACACGCGCCATCAAGTCGTCCTCGATGCAACCGCCGGAGACTGAACCGATGACCAGCCCATCATCGCGCAGCACCATCATGGCGCCGACCGGACGCGGGCTGGAGCCCCAGGTCTGGACCACGGTGACCAGCTCGCAGGCATGACCGGCATCCAGCCAGGTATCGGCGGCCTTGAGTACTTCCAGATCGATGCTATCCATGCTGCTCCTTCGCTACCGTCAAGACGCTTGCAATTGATTGCGCAAGGGCAGGTCGCGTATGCGTTTGCCGGTGGCGGCAAAGATTGCATTGCACAAGGCCGGCGCAATCGGCGGCGTGGCCGGTTCACCGACGCCACCCAGCGGCACATCCAGGTCGTGCTTGATAAAGTGCACGCGTATCTCGCGCGGCGCATCCATTGAACGTATCACTTCATACTCATGGAAATTACCCTGTTCGGCACGGCCATCCTTGAAACTGATTTCACCTGTCAATGCCAGGCTGAGGCCCATGATGCATGCCCCTTCAATTTGCGAGCGGATACGATCCGGGTTGATCTGCGGCCCGCAATCGACAGCGATATCCACGCGGGGGATCGAGAGTTCGCCCTTGTCTGAAACCACCGCTTCGATGACGACCGCGACATAGGTGACAAAGCTGTAGCTGACAGCGAGGCCGAGGCCATGTCCTTGCGGCAGCTTGCGGCCCCAGCCGGCCTTGTTCGTGGCCAGCGAGATGGTGTTGCGCATGCGGCCGGTATCCAGCGGATAACGCTCCGGCGATTCACCATAATTCCATTCATCCGCCATGTCTTTCGGATTGATTTTGCGTGCCGGCCCGATCAGGTCCAGCAGGTAATCCCTATGGTCGCGCTTGGCGGCTGCCGCCAGCTCGGCGACGAAGGACTGGATCGCAAAGACGTGCGGAATATTGGAAACCGAACGGAACCAGCCGATGCGGGTGTGCGCTTCAACTTCGGGTGCCTCGACGCGGAAATTGGGTATCGCGAACGGGATGTTGACTGCCGACATGCCGAGTTCGAACGGCTGTTCACCTTTCGCACCTTCGGCGAATATCGATGCGATGGTAGGCGCCGCGGTGCGATGCAGCCAGGCTGTCGGTTTGCCGCCCGCATCCAGCGCAACTTCCAGGCGTTCAACCGAAACGGTGTGGAAGTAATCATTGTGGATATCGTCTTCACGCGTCCATGTCACTTTGACCGGCACACCTTTCATCGCCTGCGACAGCAGCGCGGCTTCAGCGACAAAATCAGGCTTGGACTTGCGTCCGAAACCGCCGCCCAGCAGCGTGACATGTACGGTGACGTCTTCCTCTTTGAGTTTCAGGTGGGTGGCGACGATTTCACGCGCCGCCTGCGGTGCCTGCGTGCAGGCCCAGACTTCGCATTTGCCGTCGACGATGCGCGCAGTCGCGGCCGGTGGCTCCATCGTCGCGTGGGCGATATGCGGCAGATAGTATTCAGCTTCCATGCGACGTGTGGCTTTACCCAGCACATTCATCGTGTCGCCATTGTTGCGCACGACCTTGGCCGGCTTGCGCGCCGCTTCCTGCAAAGTCTTTTTGTATTCGACCGAGTTGTAGCTGGCGTGCTTGCCATCGTCCCAGCTGATCTTGAGCGCTTCACGCCCCTTCATCGCAGCCCAGGTATTTTTGGCGATGACGGCGATGCCGCCGAGCGGGTGGAAACCGGCGGGCGCGGGACTGCTTTTCAGTTCGACGACCTGGATCACACCCGGCACTTTCAATGCGTCTGCGGCATCAAAGCTGCGCACCTTGCCGCCCATCACCATAGGTCGCGCCACGACGGCGTACAACATGCCGGGCAGGCGGGTATCTATACCGTACTGGGTATTGCCGGTGACGATATCCTTGAAGTCGATGCCGCGTGTGCTTTCCTTGCCGATGTAGCGGAACTCGGCCGGTTTTTTCAGGCGTAATTCCTTCGCTGCAGGCGGCGTGATTTTTGCCGCGGCTTCGGCCAGTGCACCGTAAGCCAGGCGACGACCGCTTTTGGCGTGTATGACTTCGTGGTTCTGCGCGCGTACTTCTTCCCGCTTTACATTCCATTGTTGGGCCGCCGCCATTTCCAGCATCTGGCGCGCTGCCGCACCCACCCGGCGCATAGGCTCGAATGAATGACGCATGCTGCGTGAACCGTCGGTATTCTGGTTGCCGTATTTTTCCTGCAGGCCGAGGGCCTGGGCGACGCGCACCTTGCTCCAGTCCGCTTCCAGTTCATCGGCCACCACCATCGGCAGGCTGGTGCGTACGCCTTGTCCCATTTCGGAACGATGCGCGACGATGGTGACGATGCCGTCTGCTGCGATAGAGACAAAGGCCAGCGTGTCATCGACCAGCCCGCCCGGCATGGCGTCGCCGCCATACTTTTTGATCTCATCGCTGGTGGCGGCACGCACGATGCCGGCGGCGCCTATGGTCAGTGCCAGGCCGGTGAGTGCGCCGGCACCCTTGAGCCAGGTGCGGCGTGTCATGTCCGGCAGGCGCAAGCCGTCCTTGCCGTTTTCGGTGTCGAATACTGTGCTCATATTATTGTCCCTTCTTCGCGGAGGCTTGTTTGATCGCAGCGCGTATGCGTGTGTAGGTGCCGCAGCGGCAGATGTTGCCGCTCATCGCCGATTCGATTTCGGCATCGGTCGGATGCGGCGTGGTTTTCAGTAGTGCAGTGGCGGACATGATTTGTCCGGACTGGCAGTAACCGCATTGCGGTACGCCGAGCGCTGTCCATGCTTCCTGTACACGCTTGCCAACACTGTCTTCGGACATGGCCTCGATCGTCGTGATGTTTTGGCCGACTGCCGCCGACACCGGCGTGATACAGGATCGTATCGCCTGGCCGTTCAGGTGGACGGTGCAGGCACCGCATAGCGCCATGCCGCAACCGAATTTGGTTCCCGTCATGCCCAGGTGGTCACGTAATGCCCACAGCAAGGGAGTGTCGTCGGACAGGTCCATTTGATGTTGTTTGCCATTGATAGTGAGAGTCGCCATGATTTTTTTGGAGTGAGGTGGGATGGAATACGGTTGGCCAGCATCGCCTTGTTCAAGCGTAGTTGGTAATAAAAATCATTTCGCAAATATCCATGTTCGTCTCGCAAATATTTGTAAAACGAGTGGTGCTAGCGAGTTGTAGTATCTGCAGTCCCGCACGCGCAATAAATGAAAATGTTAAGATTTGAGAATTCCAAAATCTGGAATTCTGATCAGCGCTATCTGTTTGGCGTATAACGGACAAAAAGGGGACTCAACGTGCTGAATCGCCTGGAGATGCTGCGTCTTTTTTGTGCCGCCGCAGACTCAAATAGCTTCAAGGAAGCCGCCGCCCGACTGGGTACTTCGCCACAGGCCATCACCCGCGCCGTCAAGGAATTGGAGGAGGCGGTCGGCGAGTTGCTGTTCCATCGCAATACGCGCGGTATCCAGATCACCGAGTTTGGCACCCATCTGGCCGAGCATGCACGTGAGATGGTGACAGGAGTTGACAGCCTGTTTCATCACAGTGACAGGCAGTCGGACAAGGACCTGGCAGGCCTGGTCAGGATTACCGCTCCCAGCATTATCGGGCGTCATCATTTGCTGCAATCCCTGCTGCCACTGATCAATCGTCATCCGGGGCTGCGGCTGGAGCTGGGCGTAAGCAACCTGGTGGCGGATGTCGTCGACAAGAAAATCGATATCGGCGTGCGCATCGGCCAGCTACGCGACAGCGGCTTTATTGCGCGCTCGGTGGCAAAGATCTCCTTCTATATAGTGGGCACGCCGGAACTGGTGGCGGCGCGCGGCAAACCAAAGACCCCGCATGATTTGACCAAGTTACCGACCACCGCGCTGATGGATGGCAATACCGGGCGGATCTGGCCCTGGTATTTCGCCGACAATCATTTGCTGACGCCTACCGCGTCCACCTTTGTGACAGATGATCCGGAAGTCGAATGTAATGCCGTATTGGCAGGGGTGGGCTACGGACAGCTATCGAGCCATCAGGCCGAGCCGTATATACGTTCAGGTCAGTTGCTGACGGTGCTCGATGAATATCAGCCGGAGCCGTGGGATCTGTATGTGTATCGCCCGCAGCGTGGGCCGGTACCGGCGCGTATCAGGCTGGTGTTTGATCGCATTGTCGAGATACTGTCGGATCCCGAAACATTTACCAGGACAAGCTAAGAAGAGGGCTGCAGGTCTGCCGCGGTGTCGATGTCGTAATGGATGCCGGGATCGTTGACTTCGACTTTGGTGAGCGGATGCGCCTTCAATAGTGAGCGCGCGCCCTGGTCGCCGCCCAGTGTTAACAGCTCCGGCAAATGCTGCCTGCCGAAGCCCACCGGATTGCCGCGCTCACCTTTGTAATACGGCACGACGATAGCCGCGCCGTTTCTTAGTTCATTCTTCAGTTCATTTGCGAGTGCCGCGATGGTGGTGGTTTGTACGCCGGGCATATCACCCAGCGCGATGAGCCAGCCGGCGGCATCCTGGTTTTGCTCCAGCGCACACACCAGCGAAGCACCCATGCCCTGGTCGGCATCGGGACAGACCACTACCTGGCATCCCAGTTTCGCCAATTCCATCGCCACTGCATCTTCGGCGTGGCGCACGACGGCAGTCACGCGTGGCAATACCGCAAGCAGGGCGGTGGCAGCGGCGACTACCACGGTGTCGCCGTCGATGGTGGTTTGCAGCAATTTGTTTTGCGCGCCGGACGGGTCAAAGCGCATACCCTTGCCGGCGGCCAGCAAAATACCGACTATCTGATCCTGATCATGTGACTGCATGGCTGAATTCATAGCGGGGATGATATTGGATTCTAAACGCTAACTGATCAGCACATCCTTCATTTGTTCTTGCGGGTCGGCAAACAATTGCGTCGGTACCGTGAATACGCCGCGCCCGATCAGGCCTACCTCGGCAGCCTTGTCGAGGATGGCGAGATTGACCATCGGTGCGCAATCGCGGCTCAGGATATTTTTCAGGTCGACCATGCCGTTATGCTCATTCAATAATTGCGCACGATGTGCATGCAGGTCGGCCGGCAGGAATTCTTTCCAGTCCTTTGCCAGGGTCGGTACGAAGGCCAATGCCTGCGCACCAAGTCCGCAGAAATCGATGACAGCGCTATCGCCTATTGCACCGAGTGCGACGGTGGTTTCATGTCCGCCAAAGCGTGTGCCTTGCGGCGGGGTGGCGGCGATGGTTTGCCATTCATTGGATTCGCGCAAGCGATAACCGAAGACCTGGCCATTGCCGCCGGCCGCCACGATGTGTCCGCTTTGTTCCAGGCGCAGTGCGCACACCGCCATCAGCAGCGGCAGGACAAAACCCGGATTGGACAGGATCACCTGGCGATCCTGCACATTCAGCGTATTCAATTGCGCGACCAGGGCGGTATTGGCGCGCGCGGTCAGCGCGTGACATTCTTCGCCGTCCAGCAAGGCCTTGTAAATCGGCACGGATAGCGCAATCGGCTGGCGTCGCAGCATGGGCTTCAATACATGCAGGCCGAATTGCGCCAATAACTGTAACTGCGCGCGTGAGCCGGCGCCCGGTTTGCCGAAGCGTAGCGCCGGCGGCGTGCTTTCAACCATCGGTGCATAGCGTGTCTTGCCCTGGCTGCGGGTGACGAATAAGGGCATCGATGCCGATACCACTTGCGCCAGCGGGGTGACGACGCCATGGTCTTGCGCCGGCTGCAGGGTGATTTTTCCCTGTGCCAGCAATTGCGCCGCCGCTTCGTGGTTTTCGGCCCATCCTTCAAACAGGATGGCTTCCAGCGTGGCTTGCCGGATCGCTGCTGGAATTACACCTGTCAGCGGCGGCCCGGCATGCAGCATGACGGTGGCGGGCAAGGCCGGTAAAACTTCAGAGCGCAACAGGATATCGGTCCAGAATATGTCGTTGAAACGGCTGGCAATCAATGCGATTTCTTCATCGAATGTATTGGTAGTCATATTGCGTCTCCGTCGAGTTTAGTTCTTGATCCGCGCTTGCAGCTTGTGTGCGGCGTGCAGCACGATTTCATCGCAGCCCCGGCCACCGATGATGGAGAGGCCAACCGGTGCGCCCTGTACCTGTATCCATGGCATGCTGAGTTGCGGCAAGCCGGCCAGTCCGGCAATGCAGAGCAGGTGTTGCGAGCGCATCCGTATGTCGTCCACCGTGGCACTATCCGCACTAAGCAGCGGTGCCGGCGTCGGCACCGTAGGTAGTACGATCACCTTGTGCTGGCTGTCCAGGATGCGATTCAGTTCGCGGATCGCGGCGATGCGAACTTCCTGCGCGGCGCGGACCTGTGCGGGTGTGACGCCGGCGGCGATGCTGAAGCGCTGGCGTATGTCGGTGCCCAGTTCATCCGCATATTGGGTGACCCAGGAACCATGTTCCATCCATGCTTCGGATGCCTGCAGGATGCGGAAGGCGGCGGCCCACGAGGCCAGGTCGAGTTTGCTTTCTATCGCAAGAAAATCGCTTTGCGCATTTTTCAAGTTGGTGAAAGCGTCGGATACCGCAGGATCAAGCAGGCTGTTAATGCCGCCGTCATTGAGCGTCAGGAAGGTCGCCGGCATGCTGGTGGTTTCCGCATGGGCCAGCGCGCAAAAAGTTTGCTCCAGGTGTTCCAGCGTATCGGCAAACCAGCCCACCGTATCAAAACTATGTGCCAGCGTCAGGCAGCCATGACCGGACAGGCGACCATGGGTGGGGCGCATGCCCCAGACGCCGCAGTAGCTGGCCGGCAAACGCACCGAACCGCCGCAGTCGGTACCCAATGCAATCTCGGCCAGCCCGGCCGCCACCGCCGCCACCGAGCCTGAAGAGGAACCGCCGGGCAGACGATCCGGACTGGCCGGATTGCGCGGCACGCCGTAATGCGCATTGATGCCGGCCAGGCTGTAGGTTAGTTCGTCAGTCAGCGTCTTGCCGACGAAGCTGGCACCGTCAGAGAGCAAACGTTCGACCGCCGCCGCATGCTTGTTAGCGGCCGGGTGGCCGGATAACCAGACCGGGTTGCCGGCACCGGTGCGGGTGCCGGCAATATCGAATACATCCTTGACCGCGAAACGTACACCCTCCAGTTTATTGCCATGCGGAAGATGCGCCTGCAAGGACAAGCCGAAGGCTTCGGCCAGGAAAGCGCCGCCGGTACCGGGTTGCAGCTGGCTGTGCAATGGAATGTTGGAGGCATTCATTTCGCATCCATCCAACTGACGTGCGCAGCGACGACATGCCAGCCGTCCGGGAATTTCACCCAGGTCTGGCTTTGCCGTCCGATACGGGCCACACCTTCTTTGCTGAAGGTGATGTTGGCCACCGCAAAACTGTCACCGAAGGTCGTGATGTGGCGACTGGTGACCGTGCGTGCCAGGTTGGCAGACGGACGCTGCGAACGGAAGGCACGAATTTCGTCGTAGCCGACCAGATTTTCCGTCGCGCCATAACGCAAGGTCGCGGCATCATTCCAGAACAACTCATCGAGCTTTGCCACGTCATTGCCGACCAGCGCTTGTTCGTAGGCGTCGAAAACCTGTTCGACTTCTTGCAGGCTAAGTGGCTGGTTGATGTTCATCATGCAGCCTTTGCCACAGGAAGGATGGCGGCAGTGGCGTCGAAGCGTACGCCATCGCGATAGCAGAATGCGGGAAGCAGCATGCGCTCGGCTATGACCTGGGTGCCTTCATTGTCATGCATCACCCAACGTCCACGCAGGTCGTCCAGTACGCTGACGTCGGCGACACCACCTACCTTGAGGGTGCCGATCTCGCCTTCCATGCGCGCCAGTTTGGCGGCATTGCTGGTGACCATCGCGACTACATGATTGAGCGGAATGCCAAGTGTCAGCATGCTGGTCATCGCAGATACGAGACTGAAGCGTTCATTGCCCTTGAAGATGTGCACGCTTTCATCCGGGTGCCAGGCTGGTGTGCCGGCTGGTGGCGGCACCTTGGTGTTGTAGCCGTGCATATCGGCACCCAGGGTATCCGGCATCACACCGGCATCCAGCACGATGCGGGCGGTTCTGAAACTGAAGTGCGAGCCGTGGCCGACGTCGATTTTCAAGCCGCGCGCAATCGCTTCCTTGACCATCGGATGCAGCGAGCCATTGACTTCGACGAAGCCGCCCGGATGACGGCTGAAAGGATGGGCCAGGACATCGCCCGGTTTCAGCATGTCGACAACCTGATTGAAAATGTTATCCGGATTGACCGGCGAGCCGCCGACTTCCGGTTTGGGCCACAACTGGCCGAAGTGGATATAGACCGGCAATGCCGCTTCACGTCCGATCTGTGCGGCGATGCGCATGACATCCACACCCCAGCGCGCGAAGCCGCCGATTTCCGCGTGAGCCTTCAGGCCGCGCACGATGTCGCTGTTTGATTTGGCGGCGGTGACGGTCGCTTCCACGTCGAGGCAATCCGGGCGATACAGTTCTGGGTAGAAGTGTCCTTCCAGGCCGCCGACCAGGTAGGCCGACATATATGACAGTACGCGTGTCTTCGACGGCTCGATTACATACTGGCGGAAGCCGGGCAGGGTGATGCAGCTGGCGCCGCCCTGATCAACTATCGTGGTTACACCTGAATACACGCCGCACATGTCGGCGTTGAGGCCAAAGCGACCGGTGACACCCTGGTAAATGTGTCCGTGGGTGTCGATCAGGCCGGGCAAGACCAGTTTGTCGCGACAGTCGACGATGGTGGTCTTGCTGTCCGGCGCTGCGATATCGCGGTCTATCGCAGCGATGACATTGTCCTTGATCAGGACATCGAAGACTCCATCGCGATTTGCTGCCGGATCAATTACATGTCCGCCTTTGAGAATTATATGGTTCATGACAAGTCCCTCCTGGTTGAGAATGATATGTGGTGCACCGCATATTCTATGTCAAGTTTAAATAAATGTGGTGCACCACATATATAAACTATTTTTATTGTCGTTTTTGTTGTAGATTCACATATACTTCGAATCTATCGCACACCGGATTCTTTCCTTATATATTGACCATCCATGAACAAGATTGAAGAAGCAGCCTTTCCCTCACTCATGAGCGAAATGGAGTCAGTCCAGGCACGTTCCCTGTTGTTTACACGACCGGGATTCCTGATCCGTCGCTTGCATCAAATCCACAGCGCCTTGTTCATGGAAGAGACGCTGGAGCACAACATCACGCCGGTGCAATACAGCCTGCTGACGGCGCTCGAAGAGTACGGCGAGCTGGATCAGAATTCACTGGCCCACCATATCGGCCTGGAACGTACCAGCGTGGCCGAAGTATTGCCGCGCCTCGAGCAACGTGAGTTGATTGTGCGCAGCCAGTCCGAACACGACAAGCGCGTCAAGTACGTCAAGCTGTCGCGCAAAGGACGCGCGCTGGTGAAGAAGATGCGTCCCTTCGTACAAAATGCACACGATCGTACAATCGAAATCCTGTCGCCGGAAGAGCGCAAGCTGTTCATCCTGTTGATGGTACGTTTGGTCGACAACGAAGCGACGGACAGAGTGCCTTTGCTCAAGGCGCGCTAGTGCATAAGCAGGTGGAAGGAACGCGTGTTGAAAATTGTTCGTGTTTAAAATGGTGCGTGAAAAAAATGATCGTGCACTTTTTTGAGACAAATTTTTTCCAATTTGATGCAAAGAGTTTGATTTTCATGTACAACTGCGATTATCGGTATCCGTTCATGAAAAATTGTTTGATACATGTCTCATAAATGTGTTGTACCACATAAATTGATTTGAATAATTTTTATTGAAATCAATGACTTGAATAACGTAGTATCTGACATGTCTGCATCGTTGGCATGGTCATTGCTAAAGGTACTCCGTCAGTTTGAAGTATGTGGGCATAGCTACAAAACGCACATTTGGTTTGGTGTTTTGGTATTCAGTATCGCGACAATTCCGCAGCACCCTGTTGCCTGGGGTGCTCTGAAATAAAATCGTAGTACAGCACGAAGGAGGTGAAACATAATTCACACTCGTAATGCAAAAATGAATCAAGCATAGCCGCATAAATGTGGTATGCCACATAATTATTGGAGACGCCGGAGCAGGAATTTATTTTCATGTTATCGGCAATGTTAGGAGATATCGATGAATGATCTGGTGATGCCCGATCTGCTCATGCAGGCCGGAACCGATCAAGGGATTGGTCGCGAAGTTTTGCGCAAGGAAGACAAGCGCCTGTTGTTGGGCCAGGGCAGATATGTCGGCGATATGCGCATGCCGGATATGCTTGAAGTTGCGTTTGTCCGTTCGCCGGTGGCACATGCCCGCCTCGGACAGATCGAGAAGCCGCAAGGCATGGAACACCTGGTCTACACCATGGCGGATCTGATCGGCGTACGTCCGATCGTGGCCGCATCGTCCCTGCCGGGTTTTAAACTTTCCGCACAATACCCGCTCGCCCAAGACAAGGTACGCCATGTCGGTGAACTGGTTGCCGCCTGCATCGCACCGGATCGTGCACGGGCGGAAGACATCGCGGCAAGTGTCGTGGTCGACTACCAGGAATTGCCGGTGATGGCCGATATGTACGGCACCTTGCAAAGCGATACACGCGTACATGACGACTGGAGCGAAAACGTTTTCGCGGAAACCAATATAGACCGTCGTCAAAAACCTACCGATGAAGCAGTGCATAGCGTCAATCGCAAGCTGCGCATGGCACGGCAATGCATGATGCCGATGGAAGGACGTGCGGTCTTGTGCTGGTGGGATACGCGCGTCGACCAACTGATTATGTATACCGCGGCGCAGGTGCCGCATATCAATCGTACCGGCCTGGCCGAATGCCTGGGCCTGGATGAAGGCCAGATACGCGTTATCTCGCCCGACGTCGGCGGCGGTTTCGGCTACAAGGGCATATTGCTGCCGGAAGAAATTTGCTGTGCGTGGCTGGCGATACATCTGAAGCGTCCGATCCGCTGGCTGGAAGACCGGCGTGAACAGCTGACCGCCAATGCGGACTGTCGTGAACATGGTTACGACATTGCGGTTGATGTGACAAGTGAAGGCCGGCTGGCCGGTATCCGTTGCGATGCAGTGGTTGATTCCGGTGCCTATTCATCTTATCCATTCAGCGCCTGCCTCGAAGCTGCACAAATTGGCTCCATCCTGCCAGGTCCATACTTAATGGACAGCTTTGTTTGTCGCACTCGTTCCGCCGCGACCAATAAACCGCCAATCCTGCCGTATCGCGGCGTTGCCCGTACCGGTGTCTGCTTTGCGCTGGAAGTGATGCTGGATATCGCAGCGCGCGAAATCGGCGTAGAGCCGCATGTATTGCGTGCGCAGAGTCTGGTGCCTGCTGCGGCCATGCCTTACGCGAACATCACAAACAAGTTATTCGACTCCGGTGATTACATCACCTGCATGAACAAGGCGGTGGAAGCGATCGACTGGGAAGGCTGCCGCGCGAAGCAGCGGGAACGCCACGCCGCGAATGGCGACGCCGCAGCGCAAAAGCGCCTCGGCCTCGGCATGGCGGTGTTCTGCGAACAGGGCGCACACGGTACTTCGGTTTATCACGGCTGGGGTATCCCGATGGTGCCGGGTTACGAACAATGCACGGCACGATTTACCCCTGACGGCATCCTCGAATTGCGCATAGGCGTGCATTCGCACGGGCAGGGACTGGAAACCTCGATGGCGCAGGTCGCGCATACGGTACTAGGCATCGATATCGCCAGGGTGCGTGTGATCCACGGTGATACCGGCATGACGCCTTACTCGACCGGTACCTGGGGTTCGCGTTGCGCGGTAATGGCGGGCGGCGCGGTGGGTAACGCCTGTGAACTAATGGCGGAGCGTGTCAAGTCGATGGCTGCGGTATTGCTCGAAACCGACGTCAGCCTGCTGAACCTGAAAGATGGTTCGGTCGGTGTGCAGGACAGCGTCAAGCGCCTGTCCTTGAGCGAGATCGCACATACCTGGTATCGCGCGCCGCAAAAACTGCCGGTCGGTTCGGTCGATCCGGGCGGACTGGAAGTGGTGGCCGGTTACAAGATGACGCCGGACGCCGGTACTTTCAGCTATGCCTGCCATACCTGCCTGCTCGAAGTCGATACCGCGACCGGTCACGTCGCATTACTCGATTATGTCATCTGCGAAGACGGTGGCGTCTTGCTCAATCCACTGATAGTCGAAGGCCAGGTTTATGGCGGCCTGGCACAAGGCATAGGCACCGCGCTCTACGAAGAAATGCCATTCGATAGTGAAGGCCAGCCGCTGGCATCGACGATGCAGGATTACCTGCTGCCCGGCGCCGGTGAAATGCCGCCGACCAAAATCCTGCATATGGAAACCCCGAGCCCGAACAGCAAGTACGGCCAAAAGGGCATAGGCGAAGGCGGTGCCATTGCACCACCGGCCGCCATCATCAACGGCATCAATGATGCGCTTTACGGACTGGGTGCCGAAGTCACGCAATGTCCGGCCAATCCACGTCGCGTGCTGGAAGCAATTGCAGCCGCCAAGGAGGTACACGCATGAAACCTTCCGCTTATAGCCTGAGCCGTACCGATGACCTGGCACAAGCAACGGCATTGCTGGCCGAAGGTGGCTGGGGCAGCAAGGCCGTGGCCGGCTGCCAGTCGCTGGGTGCGATGCTGAACCTGCGCCTGGCGCAACCGGAGCAGTTGCTGGACCTTGATGCCTATGAATCCTTGCGTGCAGTCAGCGATACCGGCGATGCGATTCGCTTCGGCGCGATGACCACGCATGCGGCTATCGAAGACAAGCGCGTACCGGATCCGAGCCAGGGCCTGATGCCTTTCGTCGCACGCGGCATTGCCTATCGTGCGGTGCGCAATCGCGGCACCCTCGGCGGCAGCCTGTGTCATGCCGATCCGGCGGCCGACTGGGTCAACACCATGCCTTTACTGGGTGCCACGCTGCATGTGCTCGGCCCGGATGGTGAACGTGATATTGCCGCACGCGATTTCATGACTTCCGCCTATGAGACACAACTGACAGACGGTGAGCTGCTGATAGCGGTCAGCGTGGCCAAACGTGCGGCCGGCATGCGGTGGACGTATCACAAGCTCTGCCGCAAAACCGGCGAACTGGCACATGCGATGGCTTGCGGCATGCGCGATCCCGCTGACGGCACCGAGCGCGTCGTGCTGGGGGCGCTGGACGGTGCGCCTTACGTGTTCGAACGCGCCGGACTGATGACGGATTTGATGCAAGCGGAAGTACGTGAGCAGATCGTGATGCAGGCTGCACCCGATCTTGAACTTGATCGTCGCCTGTCTTTGACCGAGTTGTTGCGGCTGGTGGCACTGGATATGGGAGCAAAACGATGAGCGCATTACCAATTGAATTCCCGGCAGTGGAAACCAGCGAGGTTCAGCTGAATGTCAACGATCGCTGTTATCAGCTGATCCTGCAGCCACGTACCCATCTGGCCGATGCCTTGCGTGATCACTGCGGCCTGACCGCAACCCATATCGGTTGTGAACAGGGCGTCTGCGGTGCCTGCACCATCGAAGTGGATGGTGCGCCACAGCGCAGCTGCCTGCAATCGGCCAAGCGCTTTGAGGGCAAACAGATCCGTACGCTGGAAGCCTTCGATGACGATCCGGTGATGGCAAAACTGCGCGCCGCCTTTTCAGCCGAACACGCGCTGCAGTGCGGTTACTGCACACCCGGCATGTTGATGACGGCACGCGACATCGTACTGCGTTTGCCTGATGCCGATGAGGCACGGGTATGCGAAGAATTGGCGGGCAATCTGTGCCGCTGCACCGGTTACTTCGGCATCGTGCGCGCGATCCTGCGCGTGCTGCATGAACGCGCCCAATCCGTTTCATCTTAGGAGAATACTCATGCAGCTTGAACAATCATTTCACATTGCAGCCCCGACTGACACGGTCTGGAAAGCCTTTCACGATATTGAACTACTGGTCGATTGCCTGCCCGGCGCATCCATTAACAAGGCGGCCACCGCCAGCGAAGAAGGTTCGATTCCCTTGCTGTTCAAGATCAAGCTCGGCCCTATCGCCGCCAGCTTTGCCGGCCAGGGCCAGCTGAACCTGGATGAAGCAACGAACACCGGCGCGATTGTCGGTACCGCCGTCGATGCACGCAGCAACAGCCGGGTCAAAGGCGAAGCCAGCTTCACCGTGACTGAGGCACCAGCCGGCGGCACCGACGTCCAGGTCAAGGTGGATCACAGCATCACCGGTTCACTGGCGCAGTTCAGCCGCGAAGGCATCGTGCGCGCATTGGCCGAACAGTTGACCAAGCAATTCGCCGAAAACCTGCAGGCGCGTTTGCCGCAACCTGCGACGGCTGCTGCGGTGCATGGCAGTGGCGTGGCGGATGGCGCATCTGCTCCGGCAGCACCGCGTCCGGTGCAAAGGGATACCTCTTCGATTGACCTCTGGACCCTGTTCAAGGCATGGCTGGCGGGTTTGTTCTCCAGCCGCGGCAATTAACCGCAATTAAATATTTCTGGCTACTTAACTAGTTACTCGATTACTTCGGAAAAAAAGGATACTCAAAATGAACTGGCACATTAAGAAATCACTGGCAGCCTGTATCGGCCTGGCCATGTTTGCAGCAAGCTCCGCTTACGCACAAGAAACCATCAAAATCGGTGTGACCGAACCGCTGACCGGCGCGGTCGCTGCGGCCGGCACTTATGTCACCAACGGTGCGCGCATTGCGGCCGACTATGTCAATCAAAACGGCGGCGTGCTGGGCAAGAAAATCCAGCTGGTGATCGAGGATAACAAGTCCAATCCGCGTGAAGCCGTCAACTCGGTAGAGAAACTGATTTTGAAAGACAAGGTGCCGGTGCTGATGGGCGCATGGAGCTCCACCTTCACGCTTGCCATCATGCCGAAGCTGATCGAATACGAAGTCCCGCTGCTGGTGGAAGCGGCATCATCGAGCAAAATCACCTCTGCAGGTAATCCATGGGTATTCCGCATCAGCCCGACTTCGGCGATGGAAGCCAATGCCTTTTCCAAAGTGATAGACGGCTTTAACCCTGCCATCAAGAAAGCTGATTTCCTGGTGGTCAACAATGACTGGGGCCTGGGCGCCGCAATCGAATTCAAGAAGATGCTGGAAGCCAAGGGCATCGCCGTCGGTCGCACCGAAACCATGACTCCGGACATGACCGATCTGTCGGCACAGCTCGCGGCATTGAAGAGTAGCGGTTCCGATACGGTCTTCGTTACTTCAGGTATCGAGCAATTGACACTGGCGATACGCCAGGCCGGCGAGCAACGCCTGCCGCAACGCATCATCACGACCGGCGGTGCCTTCCCTGAACCACTGTTGAAAAATCCCGGCCCTAAAGGTTACGTCAGTCAACACCTGTTGTTCTTCGCACCATGGGCGCCTGAACGTGCAAAACATCCGGCAGTGGCGAAGGCCTTCATGGATGGCTGGAAATCACGCGGCCTTGAACTCGCCGGCCAGGTCGAAGGCTTCCGCGGCTTTGACGGCATCCTGACTATCGTCGAAGCCATCAAGCTTGCCGGCAAGGCCGAACCTGCAGCCATCCGTGAGGCGCTGTGGAAGGTGCAGGCCAAGGGTGCCAACGGCGATATCGCTTTCAGCAAGGTCGGTGTGGCCGGCAAGGAAAGCGGCCAGGCGGCACCGAATGTCTATGTGGTCGAACTGAAAGACGGCCAGGTCACGGTCAAATAATGCATGGCGCGCGGGGTCGCATCTTGCGGCTCCGCCCTTACTCACCTACACACGGGCAGTGCGCGACATTTCACGATCGCCACGCCTGAAGGAGGACTCTTGTGGACCAATTATTACAGCATACGCTTAACGCTCTCGTGCTGGGCTCGACCTACGCTTTGCTCGGGATCGGCCTGACACTGATCTTCGGGATCATGCGGGTGGTGAACTTTGCGCACGGCGAATTATATGCACTGGGTGCGTATGTCGCTTATGGCGTGGTCGCCATGTTTGGCATGAATTTTTTCGGTTCGCTGATCGTGGCGGCCGTCGTCGGTTTCCTGTTCGGCACCGCGATTGAATACTTCCTGTTGCGACGCCGTGACCTGAAGGCAATCGATGAAGTCATGCTGATCATGATAGGTGTGATGATCATCATGCAGAACGCGGAATTGTTGATGTGGGGCGGCGTCGCCAAGTCGGTGCCGTCACCATTCAGCCAGGAACCTATCGTCTGGGGCGCAATTTCCGTCTCGCCGATCCGCCTGTTCGTACTGGTAACGGCGCTGGCCCTGCTGTTGATCTTCTACCTGCTGATCGAACGTTCGCGTCTCGGCCTGGCAATGCGTTCCACCTTCCAGGACAAGGATGCGGCCAAGATCGTCGGCGTGAATGTCTCGCATATCTATACGCTGACCTTTGCGCTCGGTTCCTGCCTGGCGTCGGTGGCGGGTGCCTTGCTCGCACCGGTCTTCGTGGTGACGCCGACCATGGGTGACCTGGCAAGCCTGAAGGCTTTCGCCATCGTCATCCTGGGCGGCCTCGGCAACTTGCCCGGCGCTGCTTTGGGCGGTTTCATCCTCGCCATCGTCGAAGAGTTCGGTGCCGGTTACATCTCTACCGCGTATCGCGATGCACTCGGCTTCCTCGTCATTCTTGCGGTCATGATTTTCCGTCCACAAGGCTTGTTCACTATTCGGGAAAGAGTAGGTTAATCATGAAAAAGAAAATCACTTTTCTTGTTTCGGTACTGGCGCTGGCTGTACTGCCATTGATATGGCCAGACCCATACCTGTTGTCGGTGGTAGCGTCGGTCGGTATTTTTGTGATTGCCGCTATCAGTCTCAACCTCTTGCTGGGTTATACCGGACAGCTGAGCCTCGGGCATGTGGCCTTCTTCGGCCTCGGTGCTTACACCACCTCGCTGCTTTCGCTTGGCTTTGACGTCACCTTGTGGGGCATGACAGAGCCACTGGTGGTGACGCCGCAACCGGTCTGGCTGTCATTTGTCTGTGGCATCGCGTTTGCAGCCGTCGCCGGCTGGTTGCTCGGCAAGCTGGCCTTCCGTGTCCGTGGTGCTTACTTCGTGATCGTTACCATCAGCTTTGCGCAGGTGATGCGCATGGTGTCGCTGAACTGGGTCGACCTGACCGAAGGACCGATGGCGCTCAACAATATCCCGGCGCTGACGATGTGGGTGCCGGGCGAAGGCGTGATCGAGCTGACGTCCAAGCTGTCGACTTACTGGCTGGTACTGGTGGTGGCGGTGCTGTCCTACCTGCTGGTGGCGGCGATGGTCAATAGCCGGGTCGGGCGCGCAATGATAGCGCTGCGCGAAAACGAAATCCTGGCACGTTCGGTCGGCATACGCGTCACGCATTACCTCGGTATCGCCACCATCTTTGCCGCCGGTATCGCCGGGGCTGCAGGCGGCCTGTATGCGCATACGGTCAGGATTATTGATCCGGACGTCTTCATGTTCATGTTCACCATCATGATGGTCATCATGGTCATCGTTGGCGGCAAGGGAACCTTGGCCGGGCCGGTGGTGGGTGGCCTGCTGTTCGGCCTGCTGCCGGAAGCGTTGCGCGGCGTGGTGGCACCGGAAATCCAGTGGATGATCTACGGCGTACTAATGATCGCAGTGCTGGTCTTCATGCCGAAAGGCGTGGTGCCCTCAGCCGGCAACCTGCTGCGACGCCTTTCATCCAAGCCCCTGAGTGAAAAAACAGCCGTTGCGCGGAGGAAAATAGCATGAGCCAGATCAACACGACAGCGGCCCTCGAACTGCAGGGCGTGACCATGCGCCTCGCCGGTTTGACGGCGGTGGACAACGCCAGCTTCGCTGTACCGGCCGGCAAGATCGTCAGCCTGATCGGTCCGAACGGAGCCGGCAAGACGACGACTTACAACGTCATTTCCGGCTATATGAAACCGACTTCCGGTCGCGTGAAATTATTCGGGCATGACATCACCGGCATGGCGCCGGAACAAATCTCGCAACTCGGTCTGGTGCGCAGCTTCCAGCGCACCAGCATCTTTTCCGCGTGCACGGTGGCGGAAAACATACTCACCGCGCTGCATCTGAAAGGGCAGTGCGGCGTATTGCAAGCCTTGCTGCGGACCAAAAAATTCCGCCGCGAAGAAGCCGATCTGCGTACGCAGGCAAATGACTTGCTGGCCTTCCTCGGACTGGGTGCGCGCGCCAATACCCTGGCATCCAATTTGTCCTATGGTGAACAGCGCCTGCTCGGCGTGGGCCTGGCGCTGGCCGCCAAGCCCAAGGTGCTGTTGCTGGATGAACCGGCGGCCGGCCTCAATCCTTCGGAGACGGAAGCCTTCAAGGAAATGGTCAGGCGCATAGGCGACAGCGGTGTCACCGTGCTGCTGGTCGAGCATGACATGCATATGGTGATGTCGATTTCGGATCACATCGTGGTGCTGAACTATGGCCGTCTGATCGCCACCGGTTCACCATCGGAAATTCAGAATGACCCTGAAGTCATTCGTGCCTATCTTGGATCGGGGATTGAACATGCTGCAAATTGAAGAAATCACCGTACGCTACGGCGCTACCACCGGTATCAACAAGATCTCGCTGGAAGTACATGAAGGCGAAATCGTCACGCTGATCGGTGCCAATGGTGCCGGCAAGTCAACCACGCTGCGTGCCATCAACGGTCTTGAGCCATTGGCACATGGCCGCATTCGCATGAATGGCCACCTCGTCTCGGGTGCCTCACCGGCCGAAGTCATCGATCATGGCATCTCGCATTGCCCGGAAGGGCGGCGCGTGTTCCCGCAACTGACGGTGCGGGAAAACATGGAGATGGGTGCATATCGGCGCAAGGACAAGGCCAAGGTGCGCGACGATATGGAACGCATGTTCGACAAGTTCCCGCGCTTGCGGGAACGGGTGCAGCAGATTGCCGGCACCCTGTCCGGCGGCGAGCAGCAAATGCTGGCGATCGCCCGGGCCTTGATGTCGCGGCCGCGGCTGGTCATGTTTGATGAACCGTCGCTGGGACTGGCGCCGAATATCGTCGAACAGATATTCAACCTGATCCGGGAAATCCGCGATGAAGGCACGACGGTGCTGATCGTTGAGCAAAATGCCTATGCCGCGCTGGCAATGTGTGACCGTGGTTATTTGCTGGAAAACGGGCATATCGTGACACATGGCACTTCGGCTGAAATGCGGGCCAATCCGGAAATCCGTCGCGCCTATCTGGGCGGCTAAGCCGGATAAGAGGGGAGAAGTCCTGATGGAAAACCTTGATCTGATCGTACTGAGAACCCTGCGTGACTGGCGTCGGCAAGGCAAAAATGCAGTGCTCGCGACCGTGACGCGCACCTGGGGCGCGTCACCGCGACCGCCGGGTTCGCTGATGGCTTTATGCGAAACGGGCAGTGTGGTCGGATCGGTTTCCGGCGGCTGTATCGAAGATGATTTGATCCGGCGCTTCGCCAGCCGCGAAGCTTTCCTCACCGCGGACGGCAAGGCACACCGTCCGCAATGGGATTGCTATGGGCTGTCCGCCGATGAAGCACATCGCTTCGGTTTGCCCTGCGGCGGCACACTGGAATTGCTGCTGGAATTCAATCCGGATGCCGCATTGCTGGTGCAACTGGTCCGGCAACTGGAGGGCGGGGCGCTGGTGCAACGCAAGCTTGATCTGGGCAGCGGCGAGGTTGCATTGCTACCGGCGGAACGTCCATCCGCGCTGAGCGTCACGAAGCAGGACATGACAGCGGTGTTTGGTCCCGGTTACCGGATGCTCTTGATAGGCGCAGGACAGCTCACCGAATACCTGGCAACGATGGCGGTGTTCAGCGGCTTTGCCGTGACGGTTTGTGATCCGCGTGAAGAATACCGTCGCGCCTGGAGTGTGCCCAACGTGCAATTCATCGACGGCATGCCGGATGACGCGGTGATCGCAATGAAGCTGGATCAACGCAGTTGCGTGATTGCACTCACACATGATCCGAAGCTGGATGACCTGGCGCTGATGGAGGCATTGGCGAGCCCGGCCTTCTATGTCGGTGCGATCGGCAGCCGGCGCAACAACACGGCGCGCCGGACCCGCCTGGCCGAACATTTCGCGCTCAGCGATGAAAGCCTGGCCAAACTGCGTGGTCCGGTCGGGATCTATATAGGCAGCAAAACACCATCCGAAATCGCGATCAGCATCATGGCAGAAGTCGTCGCGGCCAAAAACGGCGTGCAGCGTTCAGACCTGGACGTGGCAAGCAACAAGCAAAAAGATGACTTTCGGATGAATACCGACACCCTCATGCATATCTCCTGAGTTGGTGGTTTTATGCAGGTACAAAGTCACTTTGTACCTGCATTTTTTTCAATACAGCTACTTGCCGGCTTTCCGCAGGATTCCTGAGATTATTCTTATATAACGCCATATGCTGCGTTGCACACAAGGCGCCGGGCCGGATTTGACAACGAATCGTGCGCCTGCAGACAAGAATAAAAAAATTCCCGCTCCTATGATCTGAGCAAGACCACGATCCAGTGGTTACTTAGAAAAATGAGGAGACATATGTCAGATCATACTTGTGGTGCTGGCTGCCAGCACTTTTCACACCTGAACGATGCCGACCTGCAAGGCGAGTTCAAAGAGGCCCGCCAAAGCTTGCGTAGCAGCATCAGCGGCAAACCAACCGCATGCACGGCGGGATTGGCCGGTGTTACGCACCGTCCGCTGCCTTCCAAAAAAGCCGGCGAACAGGTCAGCCATTACTATGTGCCGGCCAATAACAAAACCATCCACTGGGGCTATTTCAGCAAGACCATGGAGCCGCTGCTGAAGCTGGAATCCGGCGATTACGCGACGATAGAAACCGTCACCCATCATGCAAACGATGATATCGAACGCATGGTCAAGGGTGATGCGGGCGCGGAAAGTATTTTCCAGTGGGACGCGAAAACCAAGGCGGTGAACCGTCGTGGTGCCGGTGCCATGGACGATCCGCTGGGCGCCGGTGGCGGCCTCGGCGTACACGTGTGTACCGGTCCGATCTATGTCAATGGCGCGGAGCCGGGCGATGTGCTGGAAGTGCGCATCATCGACACCATGCAGCGTCCATCCGGCAATCCTGAATACCACGGCAAAACCTTTGGTTCGAATGTCGCCAGTAACTGGGGCTACCACTATAAAAACCTGATCACCGAGCCGAAAGAGCGTGAAGTCATCACCATTTATGAAGTGGATGCAAAAGGCGACCAGACCTGGGCCAAGGCGGTTTACAACTATCGCTGGACACCGCAAACCGATCCGTTTGGCACAGTGCATCCGATCATCGACTATCCGGGCGTGCCAGTCGACAAGAAAAGCATTAAACCAAACTACGACGTGCTGAAGGGATATGAAATTCCTGTACGTCCGCACTTCGGCACCATCGGTGTCGCACCGGATGAGGCCGATATCGTGTCGTCGATTGTGCCGAATTACACCGGCGGCAACTTCGATAACTGGCGCATGGGCAAGGGTGCGACTGCATTCTTCCCGGTCGCAGTGGCCGGCGGCATGTTCTCGGTCGGCGATCCGCACGCATCACAGGGTGATGCAGAACTCTGCGGTACCGCGATTGAATGCTCGCTGACCGGTTTGTTCCAGTTCATCCTGCACAAGAAAGCGGACCTGCCGGGCACCAAGTTGCAGGGCCTCGACTATCCATTGCTGGAAACCGCGAGCGAGCTGATCGTGCACGGCTTCAGCAGCGCGAATTACCTGAAGGAATTCGGTGCGGACAACCCATCCGAAATCTTCAAGAAATCGTCGCTCGACAGTGCAATGACCGACGCTTTCAACAAGACCCGTCGCTTCTTCATGGATACCCGCAACTTGACCGAAGATGAAGCAATCTCGCTGATCTCGGTATCGGTCGACTTTGGTATTACGCAAGTCGTCGATGGCAACTGGGGTGTGCACGCCATCATCAAGAAAGCGATCTTTCCGAAGTAATTTTACGAACTAATGAAGTGCGCTGACGGGGCAACTCGTCAGCATCGAATTTAAAAAATGTAAGCGGCAAATATTTGCCGTTCATCCTGGAGGAGAAAAAGTAATGAAACCTGAACACGTTTATGTCGGCAGAAATGAAATCGTGGCGCTGGTCGTCGGCCTGATTACCGGAACCCTGTATTCATGGCTGAGCCTGCCTATCCCTGCGCCACCGGTGCTGGGCGGGATTTTCGCGATCATCTTTACCTACATCGGTTACCTGATCGTACAAAAAATACGCAAGGCAGTAGTCTTCGGTCGTCCAAAAGGCGAATAAAAAAACACCAACACACAACAATCGTCATTTAAAGAAAACAGGAGACTCTCATGGTTGAAATTGGCTTTGGTCAGACCGAAATTCTGGCATCTTGCGTCGGTCTGGTGACCGGACTTATCTATACATCCGTTCGTGCACCGATCCCGGCACCTAACGTCCTCGGCGGCATTTTTGCCATCCTGGGCACCTTCATTGGTTATGTCTTTGTTGCCGCCTTGCGTGGTCAACTGGTGTTTGTGTAATTAGCCGATCATGGCGCCTGTGCGCCATGATTTGTATGCACATGAAAACGCCCGCATCCCTATATGGGAGCGGGCGTTTTTGTTCTTGCTGGCCTAGTAAGGAGCGGCTTACTGCGCGCCGGCCTTGTCTTCCGCCGGCCGCGGTGGCGGGATGTATTCAATATTGCCCAATACCAGCGCACGTCCGGCAAACAAGCCACCGGTCGTTTCCAGTGCGAAGCGTTCCGCGTCGCGACTGCGTACCTCGGCAATTAAATCTTCGGTTTCCTGTGCTTCGGAACCGAGCAGGATGACTGCCTGCTTTGCCATTTGCAAGGACGCTTCAAAGGTCTCGCGGACGACAAAATCGGCATCGTGCTTGACCAGTTCGAGCGCATGTTCGCGATCAAAGGCACGCACCACGAGTTTGGTATGCGGGCATTCCTGCTTCGCCGTTTCCACGATCCTGGTCACGGCATTTTTATCGTTAATGCAGACCAGGATGACCGAAGCCTGCAAGGCACCGGCCGCATGCAGGATATCCGGCCGTCCGCCGTCACCATAAAAAACCTTGAAGCCGTATGGTTCGACTGCGCGGATGACGTCAGGGTCATTATCGATAATGGATAACTTCGCACCCTTGGCCAGCGGCCCCTGGCTGGCAATCTGGCCGACCCGGCCAAAGCCTATGATGAGGACACTGGCCTGCACATCCCTCGGTTCTTCGATGCCGTCGAGCGACACACTTTGCGCGCCGCCAAAGCGTTTGTGGATGGCCACGACCAGCGGTGTCAGCGCCATCGACAGCACGACGATGGCCGTGATGTTGGCATTGATTTCAGCGGAAATCACATTCAGCTTGAGCGCTTCGGTAAACAGCACGAAGGCAAACTCGCCACCCTGCGCCATCAGGATGGCCCGGTCGATGGCTTCCGCATGATTGCTTTTTGCCAGGCGTGCGACGCAGTAGATGCAGAATGCCTTGGTCAGCATCAGAGCTAAAACACCAGCCACGACAATCTGCCAGTTAGCCGCGACCACATCCAGGTTCAAGGCCATGCCGACGCCGAGGAAAAACAGCCCGAGCAGCAGGCCACGGAAGGGTTCGATGTCTGCTTCCAGCTGATGGCGGAAGGTTGATTCCGACAGCAGGACACCGGCCAGGAAGGCGCCCATTGCCATCGACAGCCCGCCGAGCTCCATCAGCAACGCGGCCCCGAGTACGACCAGCAGGGCCGCGGCAGTCATCACTTCGCGCGCCTTCGCTTTGGCCAGTATGCGGAACAAGGGGTTGAGCAGCCAGATGCCGGCGCCAATCAGTACGGTTAAAGAAAGCGCGGCGAATACAATTTTTTCCCACACCGGTACACCGTGCGTCGTCGCCATATCGGGCGGCGCAAGGAAAGCGACTATCGCCAGCAAGGGAACGATCAGCAAGTCCTCGAACAAGAGGATGGAAACAATGCGTTGTCCCCTGGGGGTTTGGATGTCGCCGCGTTCGCTGAGTACCTGCATGACGATGGCGGTCGAGGTCAGTACAAAGCCGGCACCGCTGACAAAGGACACCTGCCATGGAAAGCCGAAGGCGATGCCAACACCTGTAAGCAATACCGAACTCAGTACAACCTGCATGCTGCCCAGGCCGAAAATTTGTCCGCGCAAGCTCCACAGGTGCGAAGGTTTCATTTCCAGGCCGATGATGAACAGGAACATCACGACGCCCAGTTCGGCCACATGGATGATGGTCTGTGCATCCGACATCAGGCCCAGGCCTGACGGGCCAATCGCCAGTCCGGCGGCGAGGTAGCCGAGTACCGAACCCAGGCCGATACGTTTGAAAAGTGGCACGCCGACTACCGCAGCGCCCAATAAGGTCACAATGCCAACTAATTGGCTGGTGCTTCCATCCATTGCCATATGGTTTTCCTGGTTCAGCGGGTAAAGCCCGATGCGGGCGTGGGGCGACTTTATATCTACGAATGCTGATTGCCGAGCCCGGCACCAGCCAACTGTAAGGGCTCGCGACCATTATCGACGATTCCTTGCGGCAGGCAATTGCGGGCAGAAACAAAAAAGCCCGCGACCGAAAGGTAGCAGGCTTGATATGAGGGTTTCACCAGTCCTATAGTGGAAAGTGCAAAACCTGGTGGCGAGTTGCCTCACCACGGGCTGATTATGCGCCTATTCCGCGAAATGCACAATGCTGATCTCAGGCAATCTTTTACCGGCGGCTAGAGCCGAAAATGGTGTTCATCTGGCAATGAACGCATAGGGGTCGGCGTGGCGCAAAGTGCCGATATATTTACACGGCACCAGCCGGGCGAAGGATAATAGCGGCCACATCATTTTGCGCACCGTTTTTGGAATCCCGTCATGGAAATTAAGGTCAACTTTCTCGATAAGCTACGTCTTGAAGCCAAGTTCGACGACTTCACGGTCATCGCCGATCAGCCTATTCGCTACAAGGGCGACGGTTCGGCACCGGGTCCTTTCGATTACTTCCTGGCTTCGTCGGCCTTGTGTGCAGCTTATTTCGTGAAGCTGTATTGCGTCACGCGCAACATCCCGACCGAGAATATCCGCCTGTCGCAAAACAATATTGTTGATCCGGAAAACCGTTACCAGCAGATTTTCAAAATCCAGGTTGAGTTGCCACACGATATTCCCGACGTGGACCGCCGTGGCATCCTGCGTTCCATCGAACGTTGCACGGTAAAGAAAGTGGTGCAGGCTGGCCCCGAGTTTGTGATTGAAGAAGTCGAGAACCTGGATGCGGATGCGCAATCGCTGCTGACCCTGAAGCCGGACGCTGACGTCGCCACCTATATTCCGGGCAAGGATTTGCCGCTGGAGCAAACCATTGCGAATATGTCGGGCGTGCTGGCGAACCTGGGCATCAAGATTGAAATCGCGTCATGGCGCAACATCATCCCGAATGTCTGGTCGCTGCATATCCGCGATGCGCATTCACCGATGTGTTTTACCAATGGCAAGGGTGCGACCAAGGAGAGCGCACTGGCATCGGCCCTCGGCGAATATATCGAACGCCTGAGCAACAACCATTTCTATGCCGGTTCATTCTGGGGTGAAGACATCGCCAATGCGGAATTCGTCCATTACCCGAATGAGCGCTGGTTCAAGCCGGGCCGCAAGGATGCATTGCCGCCTGAAATCCTCGATGACTACTGCCTGCAAATTTACAATCCGGACGGTGAGTTGCGCGGCTCACATTTGATCGACACCAACTCCGGCAATGTGCAACGCGGTATCTGCTCGTTGCCGTATATACGGCAGTCGGATGGTGCGGAAGTATATTTCCCATCGAACCTGATTGAAAACCTCTACGTCAGCAATGGCATGAGCGCCGGCAATACGCTGGCCGAAGCGCAGGTGCAATGCCTGTCCGAGATTTTCGAGCGTGCGGTCAAGCGCGAAATCCTCGAAGGTGAAATCGCATTGCCTGATGTACCGCAGGAAGTGCTGGCGAAGTATCCCGGCATCCTGGCCGGCATCCAGGGGCTGGAAGAGCAGGGCTTTCCGGTACTGGTAAAGGATGCATCGCTGGGCGGCATCTATCCGGTAATGTGCGTGACCCTGATGAACCCACGCACCGGCGGTGTGTTTGCTTCATTCGGCGCACATCCGAGTTTTGAAGTGGCACTGGAACGCAGCCTGACAGAATTGCTGCAGGGCCGCAGTTTTGAAGGCTTGAATGATTTGCCGCGGCCAACGTTCGCGAGTGAAGCGGTGACGGAGCCGTACAACTTTGTTGAACACTTCATCGATTCCAGCGGCATCGTGTCATGGCGCTTTTTCAGCACCAGGGCGGATTTCGATTTTGTTGAATGGGATTTCTCGGGCCAGGGTGAAAACTCCAATGCCGATGAAGCTGCGACCTTGCTTGGCATTCTCGCCGACATGGGCAAAGAAGTGTATACGGCTGTGTACGACCAGCTGGGTGCCCTGGCATGCCGGATCCTGGTGCCGGGTTATTCCGAAATTTATCCGATCGAAGATTTGATCTGGGATAACACCAACAAGGCGCTCTTGTTCCGCAACGATATCCTGAACCTGCATCAGCTGGATGATGACAGCCTGGAAGCCTTGCTGGAGCGTCTGGAAAACAATGAGCTTGATGAGTATTCAGATATTGCGACGCTGATCGGTATCGAATTTGATGAGAATACGGATTGGGGACAACTGACCGTGCTCGAATTGAAGCTGCTGATCAATCTCGCCTTGCAGCAATTCGATGCAGCGCACGATCTGGTCGGCGCCTTCCTGCAATACAACGACAATTCGGCGGAGCGCGGCTTGTTTTACCAGGCCTTGAATGTGGTGCTGGAAGTGGTGCTGGATGAGGAACTGGAACTCGATGATTACGTGTTCAACTTCCGCCGCATGTTTGGCGATGCACGTATGGATGCGGTACTGGGTTCAGTGGACGGCAGCGTGCGTTTCTTTGGCTTGACGCCAACCAGCATGAAACTGGAAGGGCTGGACCGACATCATCGCCTGCTGGACAGCTACAGGAAATTGCACAAGGCGCGGGCGAATGCCGCGGCCATCGTGCAGCAGGCTTAGTCTGGATGGCGGCAGGTGAAACTGCCGCCGTCATAGTCCGATAGCCGGAGCTTAGCGGTAAAAAGCTTCGACCTTGCCTTTGACCTTGATCGTCAAAGGATTGCCCTTGCGATCCAGCGTCTTGCCGGCCGGGACTTTGACCCAGCCTTCGCTGATGCAATATTCTTCAACGTCAAAGCGTTCTTTGTCGTTCAGTTTGATGCCAACCTCGTGCTCAAATATTGCAGCGACGTGGAAGGGGCTGCGCGGATCGATAGAGAGCCGGTCAGGCAGGGGAGGGAGTTGTGTAGTGTCGTTCATGCCGACAATTATCAACTACTGGATAGCGCAAAACAAGTTTTTGCTGCGCTTTACCCGCCAGTCCCGGCCTGCTCAGGCGGACAGTGGCGAATATTCCCCGTAGCCGTCCGGCCACGGCGTCAGCACTTCAAAGCCGGTTTCCGTCACCGCGACCATATGTTCCCACTGCGCAGATAAGGAATGGTCTTTGGTAACCACGGTCCAGCCATCCGGCAATTCCTTCGAATGGCGTTTGCCTGCATTGATCATCGGCTCTATCGTGAATACCATCCCGGTCCGCAGTTTCATGCCCTGGCCCGGCTGACCGTAGTGCAGCACCTGCAAATCCTCATGGTAAATCCGGCCTATGCCGTGACCACAATATTCGCGGACCACGCTGAAGCCTTCCTTGTGCGCGACCGATTGAATCGCATAGCCGATATCGCCAAAGGTCGCGCCCGGCTTGACGGCGAGTATGCCGGCACGCATCGCTTCATAAGTGGTGGTTACCAGGCGTTTCGCCAGGATGCCGGGCTGCCCGACAAAATACATGCGACTGGTATCGCCATGCCAGCCATCCTTGGTCAGTGCCACATCGATATTGATGATGTCGCCATCCTTCAATGCCTTGTCGGCCGGGATGCCGTGGCAGATGACGTGATTGACCGAAGTGCAGATGGTCTTTGGAAAACCGCGATAACCGATATTAATAGGCACGGCTTTTAGCACGTCAACGATGTAATCGTGGCATAGCTGATCCAGCTCATTGGTGGTGACGCCGGGTTTGACGTGTTCGGCAATCATGCTGAGCACTTGTGCCGCCAGTCCACCGGAGATGCGCAACATCGCAATGTCGGCGGCTGTTTTGATTTCGACTTGAGTGTTCATCAGGCCTTCTCAAGTGACAGGGTGAGTTCAGGCGATGCTTCCCCGGCTTGCAGCTCCGCCTCCCTGAGTTTCTGGCAAATATCGTTATAGCAGAGGCCGGGATTCAGCTCCGCCATCATGCCGACGCGCAGCCAGTGCTCGGCTTGCGAATTAATGGAGCGGCTCATTGCGCCGCTGGTGAGGCGCAGATTGCTATGCATCTGTTCGGTGATCTTGACGATTCCCATTGGGCACCTGTTGGTATGAAGTGTGATAAATCGTACATAAAGCGTATACGAAACGTATATTAACAGCTGTCACCGAGGTTTGCCAGCCGCGAGATTCAAACTTGCTTACTCACTGGCAAAAAGCGCTCTGGCCATGGTTTTCCTGCGCTTGTGCCGCCTCCTTATCTTTTCCTGCCTGATTTCTATATACGTTTTTCTTCTAACAAAATGCAAAAAGATTCGTTTTCTTTATAACGTCTAAGTGCAATTATTGCAGCCTGTTAGCCATATTTGTAATAAAGAGAGCTTATGTCTGCCGTCCTTGCCCTTCCTGTCAGGAAACAAACCGCGTCCAGGGTTTTGCCCGGATTCAATTTGTCGCTTGGCTTCACGATCTTTTATCTCAGCCTGATCGTCCTGATACCGCTGTCGGCAGTCTTCCTGAAAACCTTCACGATGAGCTGGGATGCATTCATTGCGGCCGTCACTTCGGATCGCGTGATTGCTTCTTATAAGCTGAGCTTTGGTGCGGCACTGATAGGCGCTGTGTTGAATGCCTTCTTCGGCGGCATCGTGGCCTGGGTCCTGGTGCGCTACAAATTCCCCGGCAAGAAAATTATTGATGCGATGGTGGACCTGCCATTCGCATTGCCGACCGCTGTGGCCGGTATCGCGTTGACCGCACTGTATTCGCCGAATGGCTGGATCGGTCGCTACCTGGAATTGATCGGTATCAAGGTTGCCTTTACCCCGTTGGGCGTGATCATTGCGCTGACTTTTATCGGCCTGCCTTTCGTGGTGCGTACCGTGCAACCGGTGCTGGAAGATGCCGAACGTGAACTGGAAGAAGCTGCCGCCAGCCTCGGTGCGAGCCACTGGCAAACCTTTACCAAGGTGATTTTCCCGACGGTGTTCCCGGCCTTGCTGACTGGTTTTGCGCTCGCGTTTGCACGTGCAACCGGTGAATACGGTTCGGTTATTTTCATCGCCGGCAATATGCCGATGGTGTCCGAGATCACGCCGCTGTTTATCGTGACCAAGCTGGAACAGTATGACTATGCAGGCGCGACGGCGATTGCGGTGGTGATGTTGCTGGCTTCTTTCCTGATGTTGTTGACGATTAATTTATTGCAAGCCTGGACCCGCAAGCGCGGTCAGGCGGAGAAAGTTTGATATGGCGGCGATAGCTCCTCCTTCCAGCGCGGTGCTTCCGGTGGCCCTGGCACGTGCGCCGCGCGTACCGGCCGCGACACTGGAACCGGTCTGGGTACGTACCTTATTGATAGTGGTGGCGCTGGCTTTCCTGACGCTATTCCTGTTTGTGCCACTGGCATCGGTATTTGCCGAAGCATTGAAAAAAGGCTGGGATGCGTATATCGCAGCGATCCTGGAAGAAGACGCCGTGTCGGCGATCAAGCTGACCCTGCTGACGGCGGCGATTGCGGTGCCGCTGAACCTGGTGTTTGGCGTGGCGGCTTCCTGGTGTATCGCCAAGTTTGATTTCCGTGGCAAAAGCATTTTGCTGACGCTGATCGATTTGCCGTTTTCGGTTTCACCTGTTATCTCGGGCCTGATTTATGTCTTGCTGTTCGGCGCGCAGGGCTGGTTCGGCGGCTGGCTGCAGGAACACAATATCAAGATCCTGTTTGCGGTGCCCGGCATTGTGCTGGCGACAATTTTCGTGACCTTCCCGTTTGTCGCACGTGAATTGATCCCGCTGATGCAGTCGCAGGGCAGTGAAGAAGAAGAGGCGGCGCTGGTACTGGGCGCCTCCGGCTGGAAAACCTTCTGGCATGTGACGCTGCCGAATATTAAATGGGGTCTGTTATACGGCGTGATTTTGTGTAATGCACGTGCGATGGGTGAATTTGGCGCAGTATCGGTGGTTTCCGGTCATATCCGCGGCCAGACGAATACGATTCCTTTGCAGGTCGAGATTCTGTATAACGAATACCAATTTTCGGCGGCATTCGCGGTAGCATCGTTGCTGGCAATGTTGGCACTGGTTACACTGGCGCTCAAATCATTCATCGAATGGCGTTTACGAGATACACACGAACAGTTTCAGGAGCAGGGATCATGAGCATCGAAGTCAAGAATATTCAAAAGCAATTTGGCAATTTTGTCGCACTCAACAATGTATCGCTGGACTTTCCGGCGGGCGAGCTGACTGCCTTACTGGGCCCTTCCGGCTGCGGCAAAACCACCTTGTTGCGCATCATTGCCGGTCTGGAACAACCGGATCACGGGCAAGTGTTGCTGGATGGCGAAGATGCTTCGGCGCGCCATGTGCGCGAACGCCAGGTCGGCTTCGTATTCCAGCATTACGCCTTGTTCAAGCACATGACCGTGTTTGAAAACATCGCTTTCGGTTTGCGTGTACGTCCGGCGGCAACCCGCCCATCCGAATCGCAGATCAAGGAAAAAGTCACCAAGCTGCTGGAACTGGTGCAACTGGATTGGCTGGCTGACCGCTATCCGCCGCAACTGTCCGGTGGCCAGCGTCAGCGTATCGCACTGGCGCGTGCACTGGCAGTCGAACCACGCGTCCTGCTGCTGGATGAGCCGTTCGGTGCGCTCGATGCAAAAGTGCGGAAGGAATTGCGTCGCTGGTTGCGTCGCCTGCATGACGACCTGCATGTCACCAGTATTTTCGTGACGCATGATCAGGAAGAAGCCTTGGAAGTGGCGGATCAGATCGTGCTGATGAACAAGGGCAATGTCGAGCAGATCGGTGCGCCCAAGGATGTCTACAACAATCCGGCTTCGCCTTTTGTCTACGGCTTCCTCGGCAATGTGAACCTGTTCCACGGTCGTGTGCATGAAGGCATTTTGCAATCGTCGGGTATCGCATTCGATGCGCCCGAGCATGCGGAAACCCAGGACGCCAAGGGTATCGGCTATGTGCGTCCGCATGATCTGGAAGTGGATCGTTATACGACCGGCGCTGAAGGCATCGTGGTGCAGTTGCGCCGCGCCCATGCGATCGGCCCATTGGCCCAACTGGAACTGGAACGTGACGATAACGGCGAATTGATTGAAGCCGTGATTTCGAATGAACGCTTCGGCCAATTGAAATTGAAAGAGGGCGAAACACTGATTGTTCGTCCTAAACGTTTGCAAGTGTTCGTTGACGAATCGGTGTAAGCGGAATAACGCGAACCGGTAAGTCACCGCACTATTGCGCAAGTATAGATAGAGGTGCCTGGATATGAATTTTCAACAACTACGATCGATCCGCGAGACCGCGCGTTGCGGTTACAACCTGACCGAGGTGGCGAATGTGCTGTTCACATCGCAGCCTGGCGTCAGCCGCCAGATTCGAGAGTTGGAGGAAGAGCTGGGCGTCGATATCTTTGAACGCAATGGCAAACGCCTGACCGGCCTGACCGATCCCGGTCGCGGCATCCTGCAAATCATCGACCGTCTGTTGCTGGAAGCAGAGAACCTGCAACGTGCGAGCCAGGAATATGCCGGCCAGGAAATCGGCACACTGGCAGTGGCGACCACCCATACCCAGGCACGTTACATGCTGCCGAAAGTCGTGCAGGTATTCCGCAAGGAATTCCCTAAGGTACGTATCGCCCTGCAGCAAAGCACGCCGGAACATATCGCTGAGTGGGTCTTGTCCGGCAAGGCGGACATCGGTATCGCTACCGAAGGCCTGAGCCAGTTCGAAGACCTGGTGTCCTTCCCATGCTACCGCTGGCATCACTCGGTAGTCGTGCCGGACGGCCATCCTTTGCTGGAAAAGAAACTGATCACGCTGGCCGACCTGGCGCAGTATTCATTGATTACCTATGACCTCGGTTTCACCGGTCGCGGCCATATCGATGACGCGTTCAAACAGGCTGATATCACCACTGACATCGTATTGACGGCGATGGATTCCGACGTTATTCAGCAATACGTATTGCTCAACCTCGGCGTCGGCATCGTGGCGTCGATGGCGCTGCAGCAGAACGGCAGCAATGGTTTGAAGGTGATCGATGCGTCACATCTGTTTGCACAAAACGTAACGCGCCTGGCAGTACGTCGCGGCGCTTACCTGCGTCAATACACGTATGACTTCATCCAGCAGTTCGCGCCGGAACTCACGCGTGCCGATATTGATGAAGCGATGAAAGCACATTCCTGATAGCCATTTCAGGATGAAATAAAAAAGGAGCGCATTTGCGCTCCTTTTTTATGTGTACGTTGATTGGACGATCAAGGCACCAGGTTTTGTTTTGCGTGATGTATTTCTGCTTAAGACGAGGGCATCCCTTCGATTTTCGACAAATCATTAGGTGCAAGGTGGGCAAGCTGCTTGCCACGCTGTGATTTGCGCCATGAAAAGAAGACCTGTATTGCAATCATGGCAGTGCACAAAGCAAGGAATGTGCAGCTGATAGGGTGCTGCAAAAACACCATCATATCGCCGCGTGAGAGCAGTACTGCACGGCGGAAGTTTTCTTCTATCATCGGTCCCAATACATAACCAAGCAGAATCGGTGCAACCGAGAAATCCAGTGCGACGAACAGTGCGCCTATCAATCCGAATACCAATACTTCACTTACTTCAAACAGGCTGTTGTTGACGCTGTATACGCCGACTGCGATGAAGAAAAGTGCCGATGGAAACAGGAAGCGGTACGGTACTCGCAACAGCTTTACCCAGATCCCGATCAAGGGAACGTTGAGCAAGATGAGCAACACATTGCCTATCCAGAAGCTGGCCACCAGTCCCCAGAACAGATCGGCATGTTCTGTGACCAGCTGCGGTCCGGGCTGTATGCCCTGGATCAATAATGCACCCAGTATCAGTGCCATGACGGCATCTCCCGGGATGCCGAGGCTCATCGTCGGAACGAAGTCCACCTGCGTTTTCGAATGCGAAGCCGCTTCCGGTGCGGCGACACCTTCTATCATGCCGGTGCCAAAGAGCTCTGGCGTTTTCGATACCTTGCGTTCGAAGGCATAGGCGATGAATGTCGTAATGGTCGGGCCGGTCCCTGGCATGCAACCGAATAAGGTGCCGATGAAGGTGCCACGCAACATGGGCATGAAGGAGCGCTTGAGCTCTGACTTACTGGGGCGCATATCACGCAGCCTGACTTTGGTGTTGTGTGCACCAATCACCTGTATCTGGTTCACACTCCGCAAAAATTCAGTGACGCCGAACAGACCGAGGGCAAGCGCTACCAACTCCACCTTGTTCGATAGCTCCATGAAGCCAAAGGTAAAGCGCATCACACCGCTGTTCACGTCGGTGCCTGCGGTGCCTATCAGCAAGCCGACCAGTGTCATCGCCACACCCTTGAGTGCGGAGCCGCGCGACATGGTGCCGCCACACAGCAAGCCTAGCAGCATGATGGAAAAAATTTCAGGCGGGCCGAACTCGAAGGCGATGTTCACCAGTAAGGGCGATGCGATGATCATCACAATGATGCCGACGGAGGCGGCGAAAAAGGAGGAGATCATCGTGATGCCGAGGGCGGTTCCTCCCTTTCCTTGTTGCGTGAGTGGATATCCATCCAGGCAGGTGACCGCGTGCGGTGGGTGGCAGGGCAGGTTCAGCAGGATCGCACCGATTGCTCCGCCATATTGCGAACCGTAGAAAATACCGGCCAGCATCAGGGTCGCAGGGATGGGGTGCATCGCGTAGGTGAGTGGCAGCAGGATGGAGATCGCCGACAAGGCGCCCATACCCGGTAATACGCCGATCAGATTGCCTATCAGAACGCCGAAGAAGGACCACATCAGATTGTGTGGCTGCAGCGCGATGCCAAAGCCGTGCTGCAAGTCCATCAGAGATTGCAGCATGGTTCACCCCCACTGGAATAATGGAAACTGCACACCGAGCGCCCAGTGGAACACCAGCAGACAGACCACCGTAAGTGCCAATGCCAGCAGCAATGCATCTTTCAGGCTGTTGTTGCGGTCACCGAGTGCCGAGATGAAAACGATGGCAAAGCTTGCCGGCAGCAGGCCGCCATATGTTCCAAGGATTACGAAGGCGATCAGGGCAAAGATGATGCACAACCAGCCGCGCCATTGTGGGGTGCCGCTTTCTTTCGTTGCCTGTGTTGTGCGTATCGCCTGCAATATGATGGCGCCGCCTATCAGCGCGAGTAGCACTCCTTCCGCTACCGGTACGAAGCCGGGCCCCATTTGTTTCAGTGTGCCAACCTTGTAGTCAATTCCACGGATGGCTGCACCGAGGCCAATCAACATCATTAGTACGCCGCTGTAATAGCTCTTGCTATATTTCGTGAACCACTTGTTGAAAACCATTTTGTATTCTTCTCCTAAGCCTGATATGCATCGCCAGGACGCATATCAGGATGCAGCTTTTACATCACGGTGACCTTAGTGCGCTTCAGCAGAGACATACACTGGTGCGGGCTGCGTAAAGTAGGCGTGTAGTATTTGATAGACCATCAGGTAATTCTTCTGTTGAAAGCTGGCGTGGGAAATTCCGTTCAACATGGTGAATTGCTTGTCCGGGTGTGGCAGGAGTTTGAAGAATTCGATCAGATCATCGAATGCCGCAATGCCGTCGAACTGACCGCGCAAGATGACGGTTGGCACAGTAATTTTTTTCGGGTCAACGAGTGGCAGCTTTGAGCACATATCGATATAGGTGCCATTCGGCATGGAATCATCGAGTGCCAGGATTGCATCTGCAAAGGCTTCCACCACGCGTTTTTCTACACATTCGGCATGATCGCGTTCGAAGATCGAATAGACATAAGCTCTATCGATGGAGCGACGATTGGATGACAGGAATTCCGGCAGTTTCTTGCGTCGTTGTTCCAGCGTATGTGCACCTTCACCGGTCCAGACAAAGGCGTCCAGCGCCAGTCGTGACACGCGATCAGGATAACGTTGTGTGAATAAGGCAGCACGCAGCGCGCCTGAAGAAATGCCGTAGGTTAAAAAGCTTTCGATGCCGCGTGTACGACGAATATAGTCGGTTGCGGCAGCGAGATCGTCGGCACCGTTGGAAATGTCGCAAGTGATATCGCGGGTTTTGTCAGAGCGCCCATATCCCTCCATGTCCACGCACCAGCAAACGAAGCCACGCTTGGCGAACCAATCCATCACTGACGAATCGGCCCGGCCCGGTACAGTCAGGTCGAAGGTCGGTTGCGATGCCATGGATGAGCCGTGGACGAACAGAACGGCAGGTTTGTTTGCCGGCGTATCAACGAATTTTTCCCACATGAACAGGCGCACATCGCCTTTGTTGGTCCAGTGTTCCACGCCTTGTACGGCGTCATCATGGTTTTTTTGTACTGCACTCATTCAATTCTCCTAAGTTATATTTCAATTGGAACTACGTTATCGTTGGGCGTCAGAGCTGGACGCCGCTTGCGGCTTCCCAGTACTTGACGATTTCCGAGTGGTCGCGACTGCCGCCGAGTTGTTCGCAAGCTACGCGCCACAGTTTCTCTGTGGCTTCACCGAGCGGTATGGCTGCCCCCACGCTATGTGCACTGTCGACCGCAATCTTCACGTCCTTGGCTATCAGTTGCATCGCCATATTGGTGCCGAACTTGCGTGTTAATACATGCGGTATGACTTTCTTGACGACAGGATGCTGGCGACCATTGCACATCGCATCAATTGCTTCGGCCATGACGGTGCTATCGAGACCGAACTTGCGGCCTATCGTCATTGCTTCCAGGGTGTTGATGAACGCGCACGCATTGATGTAATTGGTCATGGCCTTCAGAACATGCGCGCTGCCGATGTCACCGCACGGCCAGAGCTTGCGTCCCATTGCGTCGAACAATGGCCGGCAACGTTCTATCGCTGTCTCGTCGCCGCTGACCATGATGTCGAGACTGGCGTCCTTCGCGAAAATCACGCCACCCATGACAGGTGCATCCAGATAGCCGATATCCAGCGCCGCGAGTCTGGTGCCGATACTGCGGGTGACAGCTGGTGCAGAAGTGCCCATATCGATGGCAATGCTGCCGGGCGCGAGTCGCGTTGCGAGCCCGTCATCGAACAGCACTTGCTGTACTACCTGGTCGTTCGGCAGCATGAAAATCACTGCGTCGGCACCGTCTCCAACTTCGGCGGCGGTGCTTGCGGTGCGGGCACCATGCTCGCGGGCGAATGCGTCAGCAGTCGAGGCATGCGCGTCATACACGGTCAAGGCAAAGCCCTTGCTGGCGAGCTGCGCAGCCATCGGCGCTCCCATATTGCCGATGCCGATGAAGCCGATGTTTCTAATGTTAGCCATCGCTGTTTTTCTCCTGTGTCCTGCTCAATTTTTTCTTCATTGCATGACAGGCCTGTGCGAATTATTTGTTCTCGAAACCAGGCTCAAAGTAACCACCGTCCGTAGTACCGTCGACCGCCTTGCCATGTATGCCATGTGAAAGGTCCTTGACGGTGAGGAAGATGACGTCTTCATCGGGTGTCGCGACTGTCGAGTGCACGATGTTGGCCGGGAAGTAGAGCAGCGTTCCCGGGCCGCACAGCTGCTCCGGTTGATCACCTATGCTGACACGCAGCGTGCCCTGTACGATGTAGTTCCATTGTTCGTTCGGATGGGTATGTGGCTTTGCGCCTGTACCGCGACGCTTGTTAATCAAACCGACCTGCATGCGTTCGCCTTCGACTACGGGGCCGAACGCGGTTGAGTAACCAATGCCGGCAGCCATGCCTGCCATCTCGGGCAAGGCGAAAATATACGTACCGTCGCCTGCCTTAACTGCGCCTTTGTTTTTTGTGTTCATGTTGTTCTTTCTGTGAGCTTGCCGTTGTTCGGCACTTCATCCATTCATGCTGCATTGGTACGCAGGCCCGCAGCTTCTATTCCTTTGAGGCAGCAAGCTTCATCTTCATCGCCGGTGCCGCCGCTGGCACCGACAGCACCAAGAATCGTGCCGTCCTCGGACTTGATCAGTACTGCTCCGGTTTGTGGCAGGAAGCGGCCTTTTGCTGTCGCTGCCAGCGTGGTAAAGAAAGCAGGATTGTCCTTGGCTCGCAGGCCCAGTGCGCGACTGGAGCAGCCCATTGCTGCAGCGCCCCAGGCTTTGCCCAGAGCGATGTCGAGGCGGAACATGCTGGCGTTGTCTTCGCGCTGTGCCGCGATGATGTTGCCGCTGGCATCGAGTACGACTACGGCGAGCGGCTTGATGTCGCTTGCGTGAGCATGTGCGATGGCGTTTTCGATAATGACGTTTGCTTGCTTCAAGGTTGGAGCAGACATGCGGAATCCCCTGTAAATGTTACGGTTAAGGTTGAAGGTGAATTTAAAGCGGCGTATGTGTCCCGCCGGGATAGCGGAGCTACCTCATGGTTTGTGCGCCGATTTCTTTGATGAGCGCGGCGAACTGCTGGTTTTCATTGCGCACCAAGGTGGAGAATTCTTGTGGTGAATTGCCGACCGGTTGCGACGCCTGTTGCGCAATTGCGCTGACGACGCGAGGATCTTTCAGTACCTGCACGATGTCGCGGTTAAGGCGGGCGATGATTTCGGGAGGAGTACCGGCCGGTACGAAAACCCCGAACCATGAATTTATGTCAAAGCCAGGCACGCCCGACTCGGCAATGGTCGGGATATCCGGCAATGCGGTCTGCCGCATGATGGTGGTAACCCCAAGTGCGCGCAGCTTATTGGACTTAATGAGCGGCAGCACTGCGCTGATCGGTGCGAACATCGCCTGGATCTGGTTTGCGAGCAGCGCGATCACGGCCGGGCCCGATCCCTGGTAGGGCACATGCATCATCTGGATATTGGTCTGCTTGTCGAACATTTCGCCGGCGACGTGGCTGGGTGAGCCTATACCGGCAGAGCCGAAGTTCAATGCGCCCGGTTTCGCCTTCGCCAGCGCGATGAATTCAGCGACTGTCTTTGCCGGTAACTGCGGATTGACTACCAGAATGTTTGGTACACGAATGACTTGCGTCACTGGCACCAGATCCTTGAGCGTGTTGTAGGAGAGTTGTTCGTAGATATGGGGCGCGATCACGATGCTGGTGGATTGCGCCATCAACAGGGTATAGCCGTTTGGTTTCGATTTGGCGACCAGGTTGCCGGCAATCGTACCGGATGCACCCGCCTTGTTATCGACGACTACCGGTTGTCCCAGGCTGGCTGATAAGCCGGGACTTACCAGGCGCGCAATGGAATCAGCCCCGCCGCCCGGGGATGCCGGAACAACCAGTCGAATCGTCTGTTGCGGATATGTATCATCGGCGTGGACAATCGCGCCCGTCAGCGCCAGGCATGTTGCGACCGTGAATGCAAACAGCTTTTTCATCCTTGTCTCCTTGGTATTTTTTGTTACCGGATAAGCCAACTTGGCTACGCGTCGTTGCGCGTTTTTTACAGACTAAGCCGCGCCATGCGTCTGTACAAATGATTTAAATTTATATAATTTATAGACGGCATCTATGTATTTACTTTTAGCATTGATAGAATCAGTGGGAAATTGCTATCCTCCGGTGGCATCTTGATTAAGGCTGAGTACCGTCATGGAATTGCGACATTTGCGTTATTTTCTTGCGGCTGCACAGTCGCAGAGCTTTACCCGTGCGTCGGAGAGTTTGCATATCACGCAGCCGACCTTGTCGCATCAGATCAAGCAAATCGAGGATGAGCTCGGCATACAGTTGTTCGACCGGATTGGTCGCGTGGTCAAGCTGACGAACGCAGGTGAACTGTTCCAGACTTATGCGAAACGCGCGCTGCAGGAGGTTGATGCAGGTATGGATGCGCTGAATGAGCTGGAAAATCTCAAGCACGGCAGGGTGACGATTGGCGTGCTCTCTTCATTCGGCACTTTTCAGTTGCCGCCTATCTTGGCTGATTTCAACAAGGCTTATCCCGGGATCAAGATAACGGTGCTGCGTCTGCGTTCCGGGGAGATAGAAGCAGGTTTGCTGAACGGGGAAATAAATTTCGGTGTGGCATACGCACCGTCAGGTACCGATCAGGTCAATGTAGAGCCGCTATTCAGCGTACCGGTGGCAATGGTGGTCGGTGATCGTCATCCGCTGGTGGGCTCTGCCGGCATTGCGCTGAGCGAGTTGACTGAACATGAATTGATCATGCTTTCAAACGAATATAATTCGCGCAAAATGATGGATGGAATCCTGCTGGCGAACGGCATCGTGCCACGGATTGTGATGGAAATGAACGCGATAGAACCGATATTGGCGACCGTGCGTAACAGCACACTTGCCACGATTTTGTCGGCCAATCTGGTGGATGAAATGCCGGGGCTGCATCCGATTCCATTGACGCCGACCGTCACGCATTCGGTCGGGCTTTTTACCCGTCGCAACAGTCATTTATCAGCTGCCGCCCGGGCACTGGTGGAGACGATACGGCAGCGGTTTTGATATTCCGGATGAACATTGCAAGTGCTGTCGCAAGGTAAAAAAAGGAGCGCATTGCGCTCCTTTTTTTATCGACATCTCGCCATGATGTCGCTAATGCAAAAAATCTTTTATTTCAACAACTTATCTGTTTTTCCGCGAGGTGAATATCGATTTTCACTAAACGACAGTTGCTGGTAAAAAAGCCCGGTTCAACCGGGCTTTCCTCTGATTGGCGCCATTTTGCCCCTGATACCCTCGCGTTTTTACAGTCTCAGCCGCCGCTGTATTCGAGGTATACTGGTGGGAAGCGTGTTTGGGCCGTAATCGTATATTCATGTTGTTGATTTGCTCGCAAAATTGACCCTCTCCAGCTGATCCACCTTCCACTGTCTGGCGAAGGCTGCGACCCGGTCATACGACCCCTCAAATCCCAACGCACATAGATCGATGTGCATCTGTTTCAAAGTCCGTCGTTGCTTGCGTGACTTCGTCGCCTCGGTCTTTAACCAGGCTGAAAGCTTGAACGCATATCTGTCGAGAGAAGTCGGGGAACGTCGATCAGCATAGGCTGGCTCGACAGTTTCGGCGCGTAGATAGCGCCTGACGGTATTTCGAGAGATACCCAGTCGTTTGGATATTTCCCTCAATGAGACCTGGTCGCGAAGGTGCCAGCGTCGAATAATTCCAAGTAATGCCACGTCGATCACTCCAATCTCCCACTCACTTTGGTAAGTAGGATTGTGTTCTAAACGTGGGTCAGTTTTCGATGCAAATCAACACCGATTCGATTATATGTATAGATACCGTTTAATGAAGTCAGGAGATTGGTTGAAGAACAGACGAACTCACATTGCTATAAACAAGTTCAATATGTAAAGATTTTCGACCAACAATAATTGCTAGTACAGGGCGTTTGTCGACACGTTTATTTACTAGTATTCGCCACTCGCTGATATCAATGGATGACGGTTTCGGATGGTCTTGAGGATGTGTGTGCCATTCTCCTAAATAGCGAATAGTTCCCCCACTTCGCAGCCAAAGCAGTTCCGCAATCTCGCGGTGAGAATCTGACTTTCTTTCAAATAAATAAGGATGCCTTGAATCTGATGCGACGGGAGTCGTTGCAAATGTGATTTCAAGATTATTTCCTCTTACTGCACCAAGTAAGATTCCACCGGCTTCTAAGTCAGATGCACGATGCTGAGCGTGTGCCGACATAGTTTCGAGTACGTTCTCTTGAAGGTGGACGAGAATTCGTTTGTCGGTAGTGCCCCACGAGCTTACGTAATGCATATCGGACATTCGCTGTGTATAGAAGGAGAGCAGTCGGGTGTTTTAAGTGTGAACTTGGAGTTGGTGATTCTTGTTCTGAATAATTTATCTGTTTCACCATTTACCCAGTCCAGCACCATTTCAGCACCTAGATTTGCGGCGTTCGACGAAACAAAGGCCGGGAATGGTACATACAAGCTCTCGCATCCCTGCCCAGCTAAGACAGGATTCAGTGGCTCTTCGGTAGACTTCATTTCGCCCCGGTTTTCATACTCGGCAATACACCTGTAGCAAGCGCATCCTTCCTGAGGCCTAAGCAGAGCGCGAACCGCCGCTCCATTCCCCTCAATCCATACCGTCAGCAGTGGTTTGTCAGCTGGTAGCTTCAATGTAAGCCAATGACCAACTGCTTCCTCTCCAGTGGCGTCGATAACTAAATCCATTCCACGCAAATCGACGTCTTGTACTTTATGCGCTCGAGCTAGAATATTCATGCCTGGCATTAGCACATGCATTTCAATAAGGAGGGCGGTGGCCTTGTTCTGGAATAGTGACGCGACGCCTAACCTGTGGCGACCAATGTTTTGTGGCCAAAGAATATCGTTATCGACGAGAACCAATTCACCTTTACCGCTACCTGCTCCCATCTTCGTTAGCAATTCAGTTAAATAGCCTCCGATGGTTCCACAGCCAATGACCGCAATTTTCTTGTCTGCAAGAGTCAACTTGTTTGGAATATTCCGTTTTGTGATGTACTTGTTATCGATACGGACAATTTGTTGTGGTGTGACTTTGAGCGGATAAATTGTCGTTTTGTCAGTCGGCAGTCTTTTTCTCTTTCTTTCATCAGGTGAACTTAGAGTCACCGAGAATGCGTAAGTAAAATCGGGTGATTCGATGATAAAGAGAGCGATACTTGCACTTGTTTTCGCTGCTTCCAAAACTTTTTTTTCAATCTTTTTTTTGCATTCGGTATCTAGTCTACCCTGCCATGTAAGGATGTCTTTGACCTCTTCGGGTGGCCACGCGTCGGTCCGTGGCCTTGGTCTGACTTTGGTATTAATGCGATAGACAGGAATTTCGCTTAGGTTGAATCTGACGCCGGATAGCTCGAGTTTTTTCTTGGTTCTGGCTACGTTGTCGGTAAGCATTGTCGACACATTGCCTGGAATTCCAATATCGAATGCTTGAAGGTTGGATGCGTTTTCCTGCCCTATGTCGTAGACGCAGAATGTCCCGTTATTCCAGTAAGCGAAGAATTCATCTTCGAGGTCGTCCACCAGTTCACCAGCGAGAATTTTTCCAAGGACATATTCTGCGCGCTCTAGGCATGCAAGTGTCTGACCGACAGGGTCAAAGATATTGAGAGCGATAGTTCCGTGGGCAATGTAGCAAAGACTGCCTGTGCTATTTATATGTTCTGCTACAGGCTTAAGAGATTCCGGAACTTCCAGCAGTCTTACCCTTGGCAACTCTATGAAATTTGTATCGAATGAAAAAAAGCATGGATGTGCATTGCCACCGGCGTTCAATGCGCCGCGTAGTGTTACCCAGCCTTCATCGGTCCGCTGAGGCGATAGAAAACCACGCGATTTAAGCGCTTGAACCACATCAGCTACCGAATCATTCAATGAACTCGTCATCCTGCTTTGGTTCGACCAACTAATTCTGAGCTGCCAGCCATTGCGGGTGCCGCAGAGATGGTCGCTGCTACAGATACTTCACGCACATCTTCAGGTCTGTTCGGGAATCGGTCGCCGAATTTTTGGCGTAGCCATGCACATGCTTGAGTCGCGTTACCTGCATGAACAGCACCTCGCAGATATTGTTCTAGCTCTTCAAATTTCTTCGCTGCTGCTTCTACTTTTTCTGGGCCAAGACGGTCTGTTAAGGACTCGTCTTCGTCTACGGGACAAACTACGCCTTTCCTAAGCGCGGCAGGCAGTCCCGCCAATACGTCGAGTAAAGCAAGGTCGTCGCGACGGTCACGCTTTTCAAATAGCGGGACTGCGGCTGCCATCAAAAGAATTGATGATGGGCCGCCACTTTCCCACTGCCAGTCTCGGAACGCTTTCAAAAATCTGATGATGCGACGTAGCTGGATGCCACGCATTTCCACCTCGTCATTGAACCAAGCCTTAATCGGACGAGGGTCTGATTCTTTCCAGCCGTCTACTCGGTGCGCTAAGAGAACGCTGCCACGAGGCAACGCGGTCCAAGCATCACGTTCAGCGTGCCTGATTGCGTCCTCTATGCTGTCGAACCCATATGTGGTTTGTGCTTTAAGTAGTGTTTGAAACTCTTGGTCGGGGATGGCGTATAGCGGAATATCTATGTGCGCGAACGCAGCAATTTCAAGCCGTACGCAAGTGTCCTTGTCGGTGATAAGAGTCCAACCCTTGTCTTCCGCCAGTTTTCCTAAGCATTGTTCAGCAGCGGCAAAGTAAATAGAGCTTGCAACACTAGGACGGCTCGTTTGATTAAGAAAACTTAGTGGAAGGTAGGCGCCATCATCAATATCCGCCTGCTGGTTTGAATGGGCTGGAGAGTTCAATGTTTTGTACGCCCAGGAACCTTGGGTAAAAAATCGAGGTTGTGGAGAGTTCTTTTCGTATCCCTGCTCTTTAAGAATCTTTGGCATTTCAGAGCGGAGGCACTGTCGTACATCATTCTTTGCAGACTCAATCATTCTGCGCTGATTAGGAGTGAGCTCAAGCTTGTCCAGAAATGCGTCGGTATTTCCGTTGGTTGTGTAAAACAGCGAACTCAGGTCAAGCATGATTGTCTCCTCCCAAAGGGATGTTGTTTTGTGGAAATGTTTTGAGCGATAACGAGTGATTCTTTGGTTTAACGAAAAATTAATTTCAAATTTGCAACTAATGTTGGTTAATCTATAGCTCTTTGTAAGTTTTTCAAGGGCAAAATTGCAAAGAATCAATATTTTTTGCTTAATCAAGCTCGCAGCACATTTGGACAGGCTCTGATGCGATTGGGCGCATCACTCAAGGGAGACTTTGGTATGTATGACTGGACTGACGAACGGCCTTTTCAGGCACTTGCATTGACTGGTGGCGGGTATAGAGGTTTATTTACGGCGCAAGCTCTTTCAATTATTGAAGCTGAACTGGGAGAGCCTATCGGAAGGCGTTTTGATTTGGTATGCGGCACCTCCATTGGCGGAATTGTTGCGCTGGCCGTGGCATTTGAAGTGCCAATGGCCAAAGTAGTCGAAGTATTTACAAATAAAGGCGAGGAGATTTTCCCCCCTGAACGCTGTTCGGCCTATGCGAGATTTGCTCCCTTAGACTTACTCAAAAATCTCAAAAAACCCCGCTATGAATCTGCTCCATTGCGCGATGCAATTAAAGCCCTCATTCCTGAAGATGCGCTATTGGGAGATGCCTTACATCCAGTGTGTATCCCGACGGTGAACGTATCGCAAGGTATTTCGCAGATTTTGAAGACACGACATAAAAAGGAATGGTCTCGAGATTGGAAATTCAAGGCCGTCGATGTGGCATTGGCAACGTCAGCAGCACCGACATTCTTTGAACTGGCTGAGATAGGAAACGACCTTTTTGCAGATGGAGGCTTATTTGCAAATGCCCCCGATTTGGTTGCACTTCACGAAGCTGAAACTTTTTTTGACGTAAGTGCGAAGCAATTCAGATTGCTCAGCATTGGAACTACGACTCAAGGCTATGCAATATCCCATACCTCCGGGAGAGATTTTGGCATTTTGGATTGGATGAAAGACCAACGACTTTTTTCCGTAATGATTTCCGCTCAACAGCAGTTCGTAGACCAAATTGTCAAACATCGCTTGCAAGATAGGTACGTGCGCATCGACCATGAACCAACTGATGAGTCGGTTCGGGACTTGGGGTTAGATGTCGCAAGTAAAGCTGCTCAGAGAACTCTAAAGGGATTAGCAGAAAAGTTAGTCACAAATATTCTGGGTACAGAACTGCAGCCATTCCTTAAACATCAGCCTCAGTTAAAAATTTTTAGAGGCGAATGATGGGGAGAGCATCCAGTCTATTCAATGGGGCAGGTGAGCAAACGCTTCTGAAACGCGTATCTCCAACAGAAGGACAACGATTATTTCTACAAGAACAGTGGAACGACCTCGCTGAGCACCTGAAAGTAAAGCTTAAAGAAAACTACGGATATCTGATTTCGACTTGGATACAAGGGTCTTATAAGTTCGGGACACTGATTCGACCTGTCAAATTTGAAGAAGAGTATGACGTCGACCTCGGCGTCTATTTCGACTTTGGTGATGACGAGGCGAAGCCGGCCCCTGAGCAACTACGAAAATGGGTCCAGGATGAGTTGCATCTCTACAGGGATACCAACGGCGAAATCAAAGAAGTTACAGAACCACCTAAAGAACGCTGTTCACGTGCGACATACCGGCGGCAATTCCATATAGACACGCCAGTTTATGAGTTGGTGCCTTCAAGGGACTATCGCAGATTGGCGTGCCTCTCGGGAAAATGGGAAGAGAGCGACCCCAAGAAAATATACAAATGGTTCCGAGACCTTCTTTCAGTTAAAGAGCGTGACGTACTCCGCAGAGTAATACGTTATTTAAAGGGTTGGGCCGCTGTCGCCTTCGATGAAGCACCGAATTCTCGTCCATCGTCCATTCTTTTGACTGTAATGGCAGCGGAGGCATTCAAAGAAAATTGGTACGAGCGGCTTATAGGCTTGGACGATGAAGATTGGTTGATTCTCGTAGTTCGTCATATGCATGCCAGATTTCAAACAGGCGAATCGATAGTGCCAAATCCCATAGACAGGCATGAAAACCTTAACCGCATATCTAGAGATGACTGGGATGGTTTTCTTTCTAGGCTCCAAGCATTCAAGGACGCTGCGGATAGAGCCAACGAAGCGTTAGACGAAGCTGCTGGAGCTTTAATATGGTCTGAACCGTTCTCTTATCTGATGCCTCTTCCTGACGTTCAGGAAGTTGAAGTTGCTGATGACGGGGCAGAAAGAGCATTGATGGTAATGCCTGAAATTTCGATACAAGGGTATCGAAAAATGCCAAGGGAGTTGACCCATAATTTTCAGAATGAAGTTCCCGCTATCGCTAAGGGTTCTGAATTGGTCTTTACGATTACCAATCGCCATGTCATCCCGGATTATGCAACGATTGAGTGGACTGTCAGGAACGACGGGGATGAGGCTGGTTACATTGGTGACTTGGGTCACAGGACCATTGGTGTCCGCCAGTTTTCAAGAACAGAAGGAACTGCTTACATTGGCTTGCATTATATGGACTGCATTGTCCGACTAAACGGACAGGTGTATGCGGTGAGACGTGTTCCTGTCCGTGTTATCGATGCAGCGTATCCGCCACGCAATCCACCTAAACCATCTTATACGAAAATTCGTTCGAGAAGACATCGCTGATGAATTGCCATAATTGGTGATCCAGCCAGCATCACTAGAGTACTTAATACTATGAAATTCCATATTCAAACAGCCATCCGAATGATGCAAAACATTGCGTCTATTAGAGACCCAGCTAACTTTTCGGGGTTGGGTGTCATCTTCTATGCGTCGATTGAAGAACTACCTGTGATTGCGTTAGGGGATGTATCACACTTTTCACATAGTTTGCCTGTGTCTGGTATTGACGACATCGTAAGTATGTTGACGAATATCTCCAGATTCGACTCGAATTGGCACGATGGTTTTCATCTTGTTGATTCAAAGGCGCTGGCGCTAACTCATGTGGCACAGTTTTTCTCTCCTGTTATTGATGTAACGGTGAGGATTGATGCTCCTGGTATTCCAGTGGGCGCTAGACATATGGCGGCATTGATAGGCTCTGCTTCAAATGCCGTTGATTGTGTGGGATTGATAAACACCAACGGGAACATTTACATTTTTGAAGATGGCCAGATTGTATTTTCAGAGATTAAATCATGAAAAATCTCATTCTCACGCATCGAGAGTTAAAAAGGCTTCTGATTGCTTATGCGATATCTGTGATTATTTTATGTTTGTCAGTAGCAGGAATTCGCTACATATATTTCTGTTCAGAATTCGAAACTGAGCTAGTCAAATCATTTCCTAGTGCATTCACGCTCACCAGTTTTGTTTATCTAGCGTTCTACAAATTTCTTTGGAAAACCAAGCTAGGCGCGTGGCTTATCTCAAAGCCACACGTCTATGGTGTGTGGATTGGGTATCTAAACTCGAACTACATGCCAGAAGCAAAGGAGTTTCTGCGGATTCCTATCGTTTTCGTGATTGTTCAAGATTTATTGACGATGAGAATCACGAGTTTTACAGAGTCGAGACGAGGAGATTCAACCGTCGAAGTTTTGATTGATGACATCAAAACTGAAATAACAAAGCTTGCATACATCTATGAGATGCGAACTGACGACTATGGTGGCGATATGATTAAAACTATTGGGTCAGGCAATCTTGAGTTGCGAAACTCTGGCCAACTCTTGGTTGGTGGCTACTGGACGACCGCTAAGACGGCAGGAAAAATCGAAGTTGAATTCGTTAGCCGAGATACAAGTGGTATCGATAACTTTGAAGCCGCAAAGAAAAAATGGCCGGAAAAATTTTGAGTTCTAAGAGCAAAGTCTCTCAAACCTGGCAGCCAACTTCATTTGGAATCTTTATTGCGCGGGAAACTCTCTGGAGCATCAAACTAGGGGGGAGGAAATTCGTTCTAACTCGTGACTCTAAGCGTTACGAGTTAGACGTGTTATTCGTAGGTGCCGTCAGAGTGCGCCCGGGATTCTTTTGGGCCGAGATAGAAATCCAGACTGTAGACGGTCACCAAGCAGTGCTCAAAGGCATTCCTAATGCAAACGCGGCGGCATTCTTGTCAGACTTCAATGAAGTAAAAGAGCACTTTGAGCGAGTTAGTGCTGCTGAAGAATTCGAAAAATCGTATGTTGGCGCGATCACGTCAGTCGAAAATTGGGTTTTCGATTGTCTTCGTTTAGCTAAGAGCAGGCTTGAAACCAAAGGATGGCTGTCTTACGAATTCAGGGCTAATTTGATAGCTAAGTGCCCAGCAGGGTTAGACGCTTTGTTGGACGTGAAGAAAATAGAGGAAGTTTTTTCATTTCTTCGACCTCATTTGGACATCGGGAATCGTGCACAGGAAATTGCTAAAACTCGAAATGCCGAAGCAGTTTTGCTTAGGCTTTGGAAAAATAAGTTTGTAGATAACCTGCAGGCATTCAATGCTCAACAACTCAAAGACCAAAAGAAAAATCTTCGGGATTTTTTCGATACGGTCGAGAAAAGCCCACTGAGCGCAGAGCAGATTGATGCGGTAGTCAATTTTGAGAATCGCGTCATGCTCGTTGCAGCCGCTGGTTCAGGTAAAACTTCGACCATGGTTGCCAAGGCCTGTTATGCCTTGAAACAAGGATATGTTCCGGCCGAACGTATTGTCATGTTGGCTTTCAATAAGGCTGCGGCGAAGGAAATGCGAGCTAGAGTTACGTCTCGACTCGAGAAGCTCAATATCTCTACTGAAAACCTTAATGTCAGCACCTTCCATGCATTTGGTCTCCAGATTATTGGAGATGCGAGAAAGCGAAAGCCATCGATTCCAAAGTGGCTCGATAAAGACGACAACGGCGTTGAAAAGCTTAATAACTTGATATTGGGGCTGAAGGATGGCGATAAATCATTCCGCACACTCTGGGACATGTTTCGAGTCGTTCTTTATCAAGACCTTCCAAAGTTTGGTGACGAAGAGCTTGAGCCGGATAGTTGGAACAAGAGGTCCAAGAGACATGGGTTCTGGACCTTAAGCGGAGAAACGGTCAAAAGCAAAGGCGAAAAGCTCATTGCGGACTGGTTGTTTTACAACGGTATCGAGTTCGAGTACGAGAGAGATTATGAACACGATACGGCTGATGCCAATCACCGACAGTACCAGCCTGATTTCTATTTTCCTAAAACTGGCACCTATCTAGAACATTGGGCATTCGATGAGAAGGGTAACGCTCCAGTTGAGTTCGTAGGCTACAAAGAGGCAGCAGAGTGGAAACGGAATCTCCATAAGGAACATCAAACTGATTTGCTTGAGACGACGATGGCTGAGCTTTGGTCCGGACAAGCGTTTCAGTACTTGCGGCAAGAGTTAACTCGGCGAGGAATTGAACTAGACCCCAATCCTGATAGAGAGGTGCCCGGCCGTAAGCCAATCGAAGATGCTCGTTTAGTTGGCGTATTTCGGACATTCTTGGCTCATTACAAAAGTAATTGTCTATCCTTTGAGAAGCTTGAGGAGAAACTTCAAACCGGGATGGCCGGTAGGTTTGCCTACCGTCATAAGATTTTTTTGTCTCTGTTTCGGCAAGTCCACCGCTTGTGGCAAGACGCGCTTAGACTTGAGAATAACTCGGTCGATTTTGAAGACATGCTTGCAGAAGCGGTGGCATGCGTAGAAAGCGGCGATTGGGAAAGTCCATACGAGCTAGTGATGGTCGATGAGTTTCAAGACTCAAGCTATGTACGTTCGCGTTTAATTGACGCATTAGTGCGGCAACCTAATACCTGTCTTTTCGCTGTAGGGGACGATTGGCAAAGTATCAATCGATTCGCTGGTTCGGACTTGTCGGTTATGACGGACTTTAATGTCAAATATCCCAATGCCTATAAGTTAATGCTTGCAACCACATTCAGATGTCCGCAGACTTTGTGCGACATAAGTAGCGAGTTTGTCCAGAGGAATCCACGTCAGATTAGAAAGGTCGTACGTTCGCGAGCAACCGACGTCGCTGAGCCTTTGGCGATTTTGAGCGTCAAGACTGAAGAGCAAATCAAATCGGCCGTGGAAAGCCGTATTCTGGAAATTGCTGCAGCTTCGAAAGGTAGCAAGGATAAGGTCAGGATTCTGGTACTGGTACGCTACAACGACGATAGGAAGTATGTACCTGAGCTTGCAAAGTCGTTGAATGTCGAACTTGCAGTCCTATCTGTTCATACGTCTAAAGGCTTGGAAGGAGACTATGTCATAGTCCCTCGCCTTACCTCTGAAACCTTTGGTTTCCCGAGCAAAATTGAAGACGACCCAATGCTGACGTTGGTTATGCCCGGTGCGGATAGCTTCCAGCACGCTGAAGAGCGCCGTCTGTTCTATGTGGCCCTGACTCGTGCTAAGAAAGCGGTGACACTGATATCGGTACAAGGTAAGGAGTCGTCATTTCTGATTGAGCTGGTAAAGCAAACGGGAATAGCGGTGCATAACCAATCGGGTGGTGAGCTATCTAGAACGTATTGTCCGAAATGTGACAGCGGCTATTTGGTTACACGTCGCAATTCGAATAACAATAATGAATTCATGGCTTGCAGCGCTTTTCCGAGATGTAGTTTTACAAAAAAAATACGAACTTCGTTGTCTCAAGCTCAAGCTGGACGCGGTTAGAACGCTATAAATCCGTCAACTACATTGACTGGTTACTTACTATGGTCCGAAAAATAGGATATCCAGCAAGTTGAATCCCGCAGATTGAATGGTGGAATTGGGCGTTCTGTCATCGTCATTTTGAAACACTGCGGCTTTGTCACGAAGGTGATTTCGTCGAATAATTCCAAGTAATGCCACGTCGATCACTCCAATCTCCCACTCACTTTGGTAAGTAGGATTGTGTTCTAAACGTGAGTCAGTTTTGGATGCAAATTATGCGGCTAAGTGGGTCAGTTTTCGATGTAAATCAACATGGGTCAATTTGCATGCAAATGACCCACCGACAATAGGAGTACCAATCTAGATCAAATTCTTGATGTAATCAATATTTGCATGATTTCCTGCCAGCATATAAATTACATTATGGTTAGCCTGACCCGCGATGCAACTTGATTTAAGGTGATTGCTGGCCTTTCGCAGACATTGATTAAACATGAGACTTCGGAACTAACCATGGGGCTAGATCAAAAAATGCGTTCACTTCATTGTGGGATGCAAGCGGGCTTGAATTTTCAAGTGATTAATAATGAACAAGTTCTATTGCTAGGCGATGCGCCATTTGAGTGGGAAAACATCATTGCAACGTGGATAAGCTCGTTACCCGCCGACCAAGTAACTCAGGGGATGCCTGATTGTATTTTGCGCCGTCATCCTGAGAAAGGACTAGCACTGACGGAGGAAGGATGGAGCAACTATGTATCGTGGATGACCGGTGTACTTATAGCCGCCCAGGAAAAACTCAAATGAAAATTGAGACTATCCTCAGATTTGTTTTCAAACCTGAGGAATAAACCAAGTTCTTTTCTTCTTGATTTCGGGATCCGCTCTCGGATCCGTCAGCATCTCATTACTTGAGAGCCATTCGTCTAATTGACGATTGTATGTCTTGTTCTTCACCGAGTTGGCCCGTTTGAGTATGGTGTCCTTGGATTCACCTGTTGTTACTGATAATTCGCTGATCAACGCATTCAGGGCCGCATTCGCACCGTAGACTACAGCGATTAATTCTTTTTGTTCGTCTATTGCCGTATCTAGTTTCTTGCGCAACTTGGCATTTTCACGCTGATGCTTTCTCACGTGATAAACCGCGATCGCTCCGATCGCACTCATACCATTAATTTCTTCCTGTGCGTTGCTAATTTGACTCGACGCAGTTCGAGCTTCTTGTTCGTCAACTCTACGGCGTGCCGCACGTGCATCGTCAGTAGCATCGTTATCCTTCGAATTCATCCCAAACATACAGCCTCTCATAGCAGTTTGTGTTCCACGTTCTTGTGTTACATGATTAAGTGAGATGCTTGTTGCCTAGTGCAATAAGCCAAGCCGATTAAGCATCACCATCAAATACTACGATATACGTAGTATCTAGCATATCAAATAATTACGATTCTCGTAGTTCTCTTACTTATTGAGAACTACCTAATGAGCAATGAAATATGGGGACGTCGCCTTAAAGAAGCACGTACTGCTGCCGGGCTATCGCAAAAACAACTTGGGATCCAGGCAGGTTTAGATCAATTTGTGGCGAGTACGCGTATTAATCGATATGAACTCGGCATTCACAAAGCTGATTACAAAATTGTCCAAAATCTTTCCAAAATTCTGGATGTGCCGACAGGTTATTTCTACACAGAAGAAGACGATCTGGCAGCGCTCATGTGCACTTATCATCGATGTGCTACGCGTAAGAAAAATGAGATCACCAAGTTTGCACAACAATTAAGTAGCTAGATAAGTGAGTGGCTGGTGCAGTAGTTATAAAACATTGACTATTCTCTACGGAGTGTTGCAAAAATACATCGGCGATCATAATTACTTCACTAGGTAATTTGGGCAATGTTTGCTTAAAAATTGAGCATTCGGCCGGCTAAACACTTCTTTTTGATAAGCGGTTTACCCAAAAAAGTAACCAATTCGAATTATCAGCATAATTTTTATGTTTTCGGATAAGGAGTCACTTTTCATTTTTTAACGAAAAAAATAAATAAAAATATGCGTAAGTTTATGATTTAAAACGCAGTATTCCCTTCCATAAACGCTTCCTATAATCTTTCAAGACACGTCACGTTTCTTGGAAAAATCATGTCCCCATACGGGCAACAACTTGCCGAATTTATTAAGAGAAAAGAGCTACAGCAAAATAAGTTTGCAGTTGCGATCGGTGTGTTGCCAAACCATGTATCTCAAGTAATACATGGCATTAAAGGTCCCTTCGGGCCAGAGACTCAAGAAAAAATTAATAGTGCTCTCAAGCTGACTCAGCAAGAAAGCGACGAGTTGGCTCGTCTATCGAAAATATCGGGAAGATCATTCAGGCTTAGAGAGAATGCTAGACCTATTGAGTATGAGATTGCTGCATTACTCAGCGACCAGTCCACATCGAATTCAGAAAGATTTATTGAGGCTGCTCTACTTGCGCTCACTGCGTATATGGCAGACGTTAAATCTCATGCTAACCATTCTAAAAAGGAGCCCTGAAATGTAAAACGCGACAAGCCTTTCGACTCGTCGCGCTTACTGCGGTATCAGTATTGAAACCGGTGACTTAGCAATCCTAGTTTCTCTCTCTGCGGTTCTCGCGTCAAGTCCATTTTCTAAAAACTCTCTTTTCTAGTGGTCCGTTTACGGCTCACGGTGACTTCGTACGTCTAAAAAAGAGTTATTCCCATAATTTTCGATGCGTCTTGTGACGTTCGAGGACGGCGTATTGCCGATTGATTATGGCCCGACAGAACAAACCAAGCTCAAGGAGCGTTGGATGGCGCAGCATTTTTCAAGAAGCAAAGCATTTAGAGACTTCACTAGTGATGATATAAAACGTATGACAGAAAGGAGTGCATGGGAATTTTTTTGCAATGCGCGTTGGGGGAGCTTCACACACGTAGGATGCCCCACCTGTAATCAGGTCGACAAACATTACTTCATTCCGTCTAGAAAACAGTGGAGGTGCAAATACTGTGGACGCGTTTTCAGCGTTACCTCAGATACGCCTTTTACCAATTGCCGGCTGTCTTTTCTGAAAATTATGGAATTGATCTATGAATATGCTCATGCACCCAAGGGGCTCTCTGCCAATGAAGCATGCAGTAAAGTCGGCATAACCTATCGAACTGCTTGGCAAAATCTTCATAAAGTGAGAGAAGCAATTTTCCATGCGCAAAATCGTGTGAAGCTAAGTGGATACGTGCAAATCGATGGATGTCACGTTTGCGGCAAACCTAGACGCGGGCGAAAACGCGTAAAAATGAGCAGTGAGATTATTAATAATCATCTCAAGAATCGAAAAGCGAACATCGTTCCCAACCGTTATCCCACAGAGAAATGGAATGTTGAAAAGCTAAAGAATCGGCGGATTGTGCTCGTGCTACGACAAATCGGGGAGAAGCCTGGTGATGGAGGTGTTCGATCAATCACTTGTATTCTCAAAGCCGAAAGTCCTAGTGAAGTTATTCAGGCGGTGAAGCGGTATGTTGCACCTGGCACAGTCATTCACACGGATGATGGGAAGGCCTTTTCATCCTTAAACAGTCTCGGTTATAAACATAAGACCGTGAGGCATTCGGCCCAATATTCGACAGACGATGGTGTTAACAATAACCAGGCAGAGGCCTTCTTCTCTCGACTTCGTCGTGCCGAATACGGTACGTATCACGGCATGCGCCCACAATATCTTGCTTTCTATGCTGCAGAATTTGGGTGGAGAGACGACATGAGGAAAGAAACGATGAAGACAAAACTAATATCCATATTGAGTTGTGTACTTCGATCAGACATATCATTTGCCTTCAGGAGATATGGGCAAGGTCATCGACTTTGTTTCGAGTATCTTGGGTGATATCTGATGAAAGTGTCCAGCATCCACACGACTGTGTTCGTTGTGGATGATGGCGTACTAGCTCTCCTTTATGGAACAAGCCGTTCAAGCGCCGTCTGACCATAGGTGAAAGGGATGCTCTCGGTATTGCTGGGATACCGGCAACCTGTCTACTCGTGATTATAAAATCTATAATTTCACTAGACGAAACAGGTTGGCCACTGCTCATACGTATTCTTTCCAATATAAGAAAGGTTAGCTCTCCGCGCGGCATGTCTGTTAAGTAATTTTTCCCACTAATTGGCGGTATGTCTTGGGGATTAATCTCCAATTTATGCAGCCGTAAAGCTGTATCGACCGATGCCAATGTTTCCTTCAGAAAGGAAAGTTCAGTGCTCAATTCTTGATATTTTTCAAATACGCGCTGGTGTTCCGCCAGATATCGTTCAATTTTCTGAATCGAGCCGTCAATTCGGCCTCGTTTTTCAAGCAGCCACTTTAATGATGAAGGTAATTTGAGCATAGCTCAAAGTTATCAATTCTTGACGTACTTGAAAATTGCAACAGCGATATCATGGCGCGACATCTGGATCAGGTGATCAAGGCACCAGGTTTTGTTTCGCGGCCTGTTTGGCTTTGATTTCGCTGACCGTTTTGTCTATGGTGCTCAGGCGATACGCAGTGGCAGGGTGGATCGCGGTGTAGCTGTTGGCGACGCTGGCCGGGTATTGCGTTGACAGGCGTTGCCAGAAGCTGCCGGCACCATCGATGTTGTAACCAGCACGGACCAGCATGTACAGCGCGAGGCGATCGGCGGCCGCATCGGTTTCCTGCGGTACGGCCTTGATGCCGCCGCTGCCACCGAGGGCACCGGCATCCGGTGTGATGCGTATCATATTGTCGATCACGCCACCGACGGTTGCGCTCATTCTTTGCTGGGCCGGATGACCGAGTGCGTTATGCGCGAGTTCTTTTGCCAGTACATAAGCGACTTCATTGTCGTTGCGTGCAAAATTCAGCATGCCGCGGGTCACCAGTACACGACGGCCGTCGGCGTAGGCGCTGACATTGTCCGTATTGCCCAGTTCGATGCCGAAGCCGCAGGCGCGGGTCAGTGGCACGGTGACGGCGACATTGCTGCCGTTACGGATCAGGCCGAGTTTGACGTTGGAGGTCGAGTTGACCAAGGGGCCGAGGATGGCGGCAGCCTGGCGCTCGGCGTTCGGGCCTTGCGGCATTGGTTTGTCTTGTACTGTCGCGAGGATATCGCCACGTTTGACACCGGCACGTGCGGCGCCGCTATTGTTGAGCACGCCGGTGACTTGCAGGCGTTCATCGAAGCCCAGCGATTGCGCGGCTTCTACATAGTCTTCCGAGAACGAATATTTGGTCTTGGCGCTGAAGCCGATCAGGTTGCGCGCATTGCCTTTGCACAGCGGTGCATTGTTGACCAGCAGCGGTGCGGCCAGGCGGTACAGGCGGTCTTGCTGTGCGGTGACATTGCGCAAGGCCTGCTTTTGCGCGGATTCGGTGACCGGTGCCGGTGCCACTGAACCAGGGCGGGCACCAGGAGTGTCGAGCGAGACGGTGCTGCAAGCAGCCAGCAATAAAGCGATGGGAAGGAGGGCGGTGGCCGGCGCTAGCCGCTTCATTTTGGTCACTACAGGTTGCAGCAGGGCATGCATAAAAAATTCTCCTAGAGATTCAGTGTTTCCCGGTGCTGCCGAAGCCGCCAATACCGCGTTCGCTTGTATCAAATTCTTCAACTACATTGAAGCCGACTTGCAGGACCGGAACGATGACCAATTGCGCCAGGCGTTCCATAGGATTGAGCGTAAATTCCGTCTGACCGCGATTCCATGTCGATACCATCAATTGGCCCTGGTAATCGGAGTCGATCAGGCCGACCAAGTTCCCCAAAACGATGCCGTGTTTGTGGCCCATGCCGCTGCGCGGCAGGATCATCGCGGCATAGCCCGGATCGGCGAGGTGGATCGCCAGGCCGGTCGGGACCAGATGGGTTTCACCCGGTTTGATCGTAATCGGTGCGTCGAGGCAGGCACGCAAATCCAGGCCGGCGCTGCCAGCTGTGGCATAGGCCGGCAATTGTTCTTTCATGCGGGGATCAAGGATTTTTACTTCGATAGTCTTCATGGGCTGGAATCTGCGGATATAGGAAGAGGGTTGTAGTGGCTGGCAATCAGGGCAGGCGTTGGGCGATTTCACGCACCAGCTGGCGCGCCAGTTTTTGCTTGTCTGCCAGCGGCAAGGCGGTATGGCCTTTATCGTCGAACAGCACGAGTTCATTCTGGTCCTGGCCGAAAGTCTGGTGGCCGATATTGCCGACCAGCAGCGGGATGTTCTTTTTCTTGCGCTTGGCTTCGCCGTATTCGAGCAGGTTTTCCGACTCGGCCGCAAAGCCTACGCAATACGGTGCATTTTTCAATGCGGCAACAGCGGCGAGGATGTCGGTGTTTTGTTCGAAGGCGAGTGACGGTGCATCACCGGCGGCGTTCTTCTTCAGCTTCTGTGCGCTGACATTGGCTACGCGCCAGTCGGCGACGGCAGCCACTGCGATGAAGATGTTCTGCGCGCTGATGCGCGACATGACGACATCGTGCATTTGTTCGGCGGTTTGTACATTGATACGTTGCACGCCGTAAGGTGCATCGAGTGCGGTCGGGCCGGATACCAGCGTGACGTCGGCACCGGCTTCACGTGCCGCGCGCGCAATCGCATAGCCCATCTTGCCGGACGAGAGATTGGTGATGCCGCGTACCGGATCGATCGGTTCGAAGGTAGGACCGGCGGTCACCATCACGCTTTTGCCGACCAGCAGATTGGGCTGGAAGGATGCAATGATTTCTTCCAGTAACTGTTCCGGTTCCAGCATGCGGCCCATACCGGTTTCGCCGCAGGCTTGTTCACCGGCGTCAGGGCCGAGGACTGCGATGCGATCGGCTTTCAGTTGCGCCACATTGCGCCGCGTTGCCGGGTTTTGCCACATCTCTACATTCATTGCCGGTGCGACCAGCAAAGGCAGCGTGTCAGGGCGCGCCACGCACAAGGTGGAGAGCAAGTCGTCGCAGGCGCCATGCGCGAGCTTGAAGATGAAATCGGCGGAGCAGGGCGCGATGACGATGGCGTCTGCATCACGCGTCAGGTCGATGTGCGGCATATTGTTGGCGACGCGCGCATCCCATTGGTCGGTTACGACCGGATGGCCGGACAGTGCCTGCATCGTGACCGGAGTAATGAAGTGGGTGGCGGCATTGGTCATGACGACCTGCACTTGCGCGCCGGCCTTGCCGAGGGCGCGGGTCAGTTCGGCCGCCTTGTAGCAGGCGACGCCGCCGGTTAATCCCAGTACGATTTTTTTACCAGCAAGATCCATGAAGGATTCTCCTGAAAGATGTGCGGGCTAGTGTATCAGCTTGCGTGCGGCCGGCTCATTTTCCGACGCGTCGCAACTCATCGTAGATAAACAATACGGCACCGATGCAAATCGCGCTGTCGGCGATATTGAAGGCCGGCCAGTGCCAGCCGCCGATATGCACGTCGAGGAAGTCGATGACGTGGCCATACAGCACGCGGTCGATGACATTGCCGATGGCGCCGCCGAGGATCAGGGCCAGCGCCCAGCAAAACAGGCGTTGTCCGGCATGCTTTTTCAACAGGTAAATGATGAAGATGGCAGCGCCTATCCCCATTATTGTAAAGAAGTAACGTTGCCAGCCGGTTTCGGATGCGAGGAAGCTGAAGGCCGCGCCCTTGTTATAAACCAGCACCAGGTTGAAGAAGGACGTCACCGCGTGCGATTCGCCATAGACGAAGAGGCGGCTGATGGTGATTTTGGTGATCTGGTCGAGCAGCACCAGGACGGCGGCGATGCCTAGCCATGGAAGCATGCTGCTGGAGGATGAGAAGTAACGTTTATTGGAAGCCATCGCTATCTGTGCCGGTAAGTGTCGTAAAAATCACTCCGGCCGCAGCCGGAGCGAGGTGTGCGCAAATCAATGATGCCGTTTGCGTCAGTCTTATGCAAAACGACGTGCTTCGCCTTTGCCGAACAGGTTGGCGACGCAACGGCCGCACAAGCCTTCATGTTCTGCGTGCGAACCGACATCGGCGCGATAGTGCCAGCAGCGTTCGCATTTCTGGTAAGCCGATGGTGTAACCACGACGCTTTCTTCTTCGGCGCTGGCAACCTGGCTGACGCCGGCTTGCGAAGTGATCAGCACGAATTTCAAATCATCATCGAGGCTGGCGAGCGCGGCAAACTTGTCGCCGCTGGCTTTCAGTTCGACTTCGGCTTGCAGCGAAGAACCGATGCCGCCGGCCACGCGCACTTCTTCCAATTGCTTGGTGACGTCGTTGCGCACTTCGCGCAGCAAGGTGTACTTGGCGAGCAGCGCCGCGCCGTCTGTTACTTCCGGCAATTGATAGAAGGTGTGCGTGAAGATGGTGCCGTCGGTATTGACGTCCGGGCTGGCGAATACGGCCCAGGCTTCTTCTGCGGTGAACGACAGGATAGGTGCCATCAGGCGCAGCAGCGAATGCGTCAGGTGCCAGATCGCGCTTTGTGCGGAACGACGCGCATGCGAAGTGACACCGCTGGTGTACAAGCGATCTTTCAGGATATCGAGGTAGAAGCCGCCGAGGTCTTCCGAGCAATACATCTGCAGTTTCGACACCACCGGATGGAATTCGTAGACTTTGTAATGCGCGAGGATCTCGGCTTGCATCGCATTCATTTGCGCGATGGCATAGCGATCGATTTCCAGCATGTCGGCGACCGGTACCAGGTCTTTCGCGGCATCGAAATCCGAAGTGTTCGACAGCAGAAAGCGTACCGTGTTGCGGATACGGCGATAGCTTTCGGTCACGCGTTTGAGGATTTCATCCGAGATCGACAATTCACCGGAGTAATCGGTGGAAGCGATCCACAGGCGCAGGATGTCGGCGCCCAGGGTATCGGAAATCTTTTGTGGCGCCAGCGTGTTGCCGAGCGACTTCGACATTTTCTTGCCTTCGCCGTCGACCGTGAAGCCGTGCGTCAGCAATGCCTTGTAGGGCGCGCGACCGTTCATCATCGACGAAGTCAGCAGCGAGGAATGGAACCAGCCGCGATGCTGATCCGAACCTTCGAGGTAGAGGTCAGCCGGGAACGCCAGTTCTTCCTTGTGCGAACCGCGCAAGACGGTTTGATGGGTACAACCGGAATCAAACCAGACGTCCAGCGTGTCCTTGTTCTTCAGGTACATATCCGCATCGGCGCCGAGCAATTCTTTCGGATCCAGCGTCAGCCATGCTTCGATGCCGTCTTTTTCCACGCGTTGTGCGACTTGTTCCAGCAATTCAGGAGTACGCGGATGCAGGTCGCCGGTTTCCTTGTGGACAAAGAAAGCCATAGGCACGCCCCATTGGCGCTGGCGTGACAAGGTCCAGTCCGGACGATTCGCGATCATGCCGTGCAGACGCGCCTTGCCCCAGCTCGGGAAAAATTCGGTTTCTTCAATTGCCTGCAATGCGGTTTCACGCAGGGTTGCGCCCTGGTTCTTCGGCATCACATCCATACCGGCAAACCACTGCGAAGTGGCGCGGTAGATGATAGGCGTCTTATGACGCCAGCAATGCATATAGCTGTGGTCGAACATCACCAGTTTGAATAGTGAGCCGACTTCGTCGAGCTTGGCGCAGATCGGTTTCGATGCTTCCCAGATCGTCAGGCCGCCGAACAAAGGCAACCACGATGCGTATTTGCCGTCGCCCATCACCGGCGCGATGATTTCATCGTCGCGCATGCCGTGCGATTTGCAGGAAATAAAATCCTCGATACCGTAAGCCGGGGCCGAGTGCACGATGCCGGTGCCGCTGTCAGCTGTGACGTAAGTGCCAGGATAGATAGGCGACAAACGGTTGTACCCCGGATCAACATCTGCAAACGGATGCCTGAACTTGATCATGGCCAGTGCTTCACCGACGCAGGTTGCGATCACGGTGCCGCTCAGGCCATAGCGTTGCAACGTGGCTTCCACCAGGTCGGCGGCGAGGATCACGAGTATGGTTTCGCCATTGCGCTCGGTTTGCACCAGCGCGTAGGTGAATTCCGGATGTACGTTCAAAGCCTGGTTGGCCGGGATGGTCCACGGGGTGGTGGTCCAGATGATGGCGTAACCCTTATCGGTCGGCAGCTTCGCCAGGCCAAACGCTTTCGCTACTTTTTCCGGTTCCGCAAACGGGAAGCCGACGTCGATTGCCGGATCGCGTTTGTCCTGGTATTCGACTTCCGCTTCAGCCAGTGCCGAGCCGCAATCGAAACACCAGTTGACCGGTTTCAGGCCGCGGTAGACATAACCTTTTTCCAGCAGGCTGCCGAGGGCGCGCAACTCATCGGCTTCATTGCCGAAGTCCATGGTTTTGTATGGCTTGTCCCACTGGCCGAGTACGCCGAGGCGGATGAAGTCTTTCTTTTGGCGCTCGACTTGTTCGTTCGCATACGCACGCGCCTTGGACAACACTTCGGCGGTTGGCAAATTCTTGCCGAATTGTTTTTCGATCTGGATTTCGATCGGCATGCCGTGGCAATCCCAGCCCGGCACATAAGGTGCATCGAAGCCGTCGAACTGGCGCGTCTTGACGATCATGTCTTTCAGGATCTTGTTGACGGCGTGGCCCAGGTGGATGTCACCGTTCGCATACGGCGGGCCGTCATGCAGGATGAATTTCGGACGGCCTTTGGAAGCCTTGCGGATTTTTTCGTAGACCTTTTGCTCTTGCCATTGCTTGACCCATTGCGGTTCGCGTTTGGCGAGGTCGCCGCGCATCGGGAACGGGGTATCGGTCATATTGACCGGATATTTGCTTTGCGGTTTTGCTGCCGGCTTGCCAGGTTTGTTTTGATTGTCAGACATAATATTTTTTCGAAGGTGGTCGGTGAAACAACGGTCGTGATACTTCAGCGGGCCATCGTCAAATTCGGTCAGTCGCGGAAGTAGCCGCGTCGGTCAATTGCTTGAAATAGGCACGTGCTTCCACTGCATCGCGATTGATCGCGGCAGTCAGCGTCGGCAGGTCTATGTATTTTTCTTCGTCGCGCAGCTTCTTCAGGAATTCCACGCGGATCAGGCGACCATAGCATTGCTGCGCATAGTCGAACAAATGCGTTTCCAGCAATACGCGGCCGCTGTCGTCCACGGTCGGGCGCACGCCTATGCTGGCGACGCCGGGCAAAGGCTGCTCATCCAGGCCATGCACTTGCACTATATATATACCGGACAGCGCAGGGTGCTTGTGCGCGACGCGTACGTTCAGCGTCGGGAAGCCGATTGTGCGTCCGAGTTTTTTGCCATGGATGACATGGCCGGACATCGCGTACGGATGGCCGAGCAATTCTTCAGCGCGGGCAAAATCGCCGTGCAGCAAGGCTTCGCGCACCGCGGATGACGAGATGCGGGTGCCGCTGCTGGTCACGGTAGGCTGTGATTCGACGTGGAAGCCGTACTGCTTGCCGGCTTCGATCAGCGTGGCGACATTGCCGGCGCGTTTGGCGCCATAGCAAAAGTCATCGCCGACGATCAGCCATTTGACGTGCAAGCCTTGCACTAGGATTTTTTCGACGAATTCCTGCGGCGAGAGTGAAGCGAAGTGCGCATTGAAATGTTCGACGATGACGCGATCGACCCCGGCCTTGGCCAGGGATTGCAGTTTGTCGCGCAGGCTGGCGATGCGGGTCGGGGCCTTCGATGGATCACCGGCACGCGCGGCAAAGAATTCACGCGGGTGCGGTTCGAAAGTCATGACGGCCGATTCCAGCCCCATTTTCGACGCGACTTCGCGCAAGCGTGCCAGCAGGGCCTGATGGCCGCGATGCACGCCGTCGAAATTGCCGATTGCCAGTGCGCATGGCGCACGGGAAGCAGCATTGGGAAGTCCGCGAAATACCTTCATGTAATGAGTGAGTGAAACTGTCGCAAAACCTTGAATTATAAATGCTTTCGTCGGGTTTCCCTGCGACTAAGATCGTTGAATGGGACAAAGCGGCGCGCGACAAGCAGATTTTTCGCATAAGGAGGCGCGCGGAAACGCTGCCTACATCTCGCCCCACACCGCATTCAGGGCTGCCAGCGCCGATAATCCGGCGGTTTCGGTGCGCAGCACGCGTGGCCCCATCGATAACATCAATACGCCTTGCGCCAGCGCGAGGTCTTCTTCCTTGTCGGTAAAACCGCCTTCGGGGCCTATCATCAGCGCCACTGATTGCGGCGGATGATGGCGCGCCCAGTCGGACAGCGATTGCTCGGCGCGCGGGCTGAGCAGGATGCGCACGTGCAAATCCTTTTGCTGCGCCCATTGATTGAAATCCACCGGTTCGGCCAGTGCGGCCAGCCGATTGCGCCCGCTTTGCTCGGAAGCGGCGACGATGACACCTTGCCAATGCTGCATCTTTTTGGCCGCGCGTTCGGCCGACAGGCGCACCACGCAACGCTGGGCGGCGAGCGGCTGGATCGAATGGGCGCCCAGTTCCACCGCTTTTTCGATGATCCAGTCCATTTTGGACGCTTCCGGCAGCGCCTGCGCCAGGATCACCGCATACGGCAATTCGACTTCACGCGGTTCGAACAGTTTGATTTCAGCTGTCACCCGTTTCTTTTCTATGGTGGTAATGGTGGCGGTGTATTCGCCGCCTTCGCCGTTAAACAGGGTGATATGGTCGCCGCTGCCCAGGCGCACCACCTGGATATGGTGGGCGACATGGTCGGGCAGGGTGATTACCGCGCCGATGGCGAGCGGCTGCGGGCAATAAAAACGAGGCATCTGTGATCCGTTGCTTGTCTTTTCGACATGGTTTTGCGACAAAATAGGGTGTCGCAATGTTTAATTTAAGTGAAACTTCGGCCAAACGCCGGAATTCGATTTTAGTCTGGGCGCGCCACTCTGGTAAAATATGCGGCTTCGCAGCAAAGAGTTTTTTGTTTGCTTGCCTAGCAGTATTTTGTTCCGGATTTGATTCTATTCCATTCGACTCGCCATCTACACAAATCACATGACTTCCACGCTCCCGACTACCAAAATGGCCAACGCAATCCGTGCGCTGGCAATGGATGCAGTACAAAAGGCCAATTCCGGTCACCCCGGTATGCCTATGGGGATGGCAGATATTGCCGTCGCTTTGTGGGCCAATCACTATTCGCACAATCCGGCCAACCCTAAATGGGTCAACCGCGATCGCTTTGTGTTGTCGAACGGTCATGGTTCGATGTTGCATTACGCCTTGCTGCACCTGACCGGTTACGACCTGTCTATGGATGAAATCCGCAACTTCCGTCAATTGCACTCGAAAACGCCAGGCCATCCTGAAGTTGATATCACGCCAGGTATCGAAACCACCACCGGTCCGCTGGGACAGGGCATCACCAATGCCGTCGGTATGGCGCTGGCGGAAAAACTGCTCGCGGCTGAATTCAATCGCCCGGGCTTTGACGTCGTCAATCACCACACTTATGTGTTCCTCGGCGACGGTTGCCTGATGGAAGGCATTTCGCACGAAGCATGTTCGCTGGCCGGCACCTTGCGCCTGTCCAAGCTGATTGCCTTGTATGACGATAACGGCATCTCGATCGACGGCCACGTTGAAGGCTGGTTCACCGATGACACACCGAAGCGTTTTGAATCCTACGGCTGGAATGTGATTCGCGCAGTTGACGGTCATGACGTCGGCGCAGTCGATGCCGCCATTAAGCAAGCCAAGGCATCCGACAAGCCAACCCTGATTTGCTGCCGTACCGTGATCGGTAAAGGTTCGCCGAATATGGAAGGCACGCACAATGTGCACGGCGCCGCCCTGGGCGACAAGGAAATTGCCGCGACCCGCGAAGCAATGGGCTGGACCTATGCACCTTTCGATGTTCCTGCAGACGTCTATGCAGCATGGGATGCGAAGGAAAAAGGCCAGGCGCTGGAAGCCAACTGGGACACCTTGCTGAAATCCTACGGCGAAAAATTCCCGCAGGAAGCCGCCGAGCTGGCACGCCGCATGGCCGGTGAATTGCCGGGCGACCTGAACCAGGCGGTCGATGCTTACATCGCTGCATGCGTAGAGAAAAAAGAAACCATCGCGACCCGCAAGGCCAGCCAAAACGCCATTCAGGCCCTGGCACCGGTATTGCCGGAATTCCTCGGCGGCTCGGCCGATTTGACCGGTTCGAACCTGACCAACTGGAAAGAATGCGTGGCAGTGCGTGCGGACCAGGCCGGCAACCACATCAACTACGGTGTGCGTGAATTCGGCATGAGCGCAATCATGAACGGTATCGCCCTGCATGGCGGTTACATCCCGTTCGGCGCGACCTTCCTCACCTTCTCCGATTACAGCCGTAATGCCTTGCGCATGGCGGCGCTGATGAAGCTGCGTTCCATCTTTGTCTTCACGCACGATTCGATCGGCCTCGGCGAAGACGGCCCGACCCATCAATCGATTGAACACGTTTCCAGCCTGCGCCTGATCCCTAACCTGGATAACTGGCGTCCATGCGACACCGTTGAATCGGCGGTGGCATGGGAGCAGGCAGTCAAACGCAAGGACGGTCCGAGCACCCTGATTTTCTCGCGCCAGAACCTGCCGTTCCAGGAACGCACTGCAGAACAAATCGCCAACATCAAACGCGGCGGCTATGTCTTGCGTGACGCTGAAAACGTCAAGGCCATCCTGATCGCGACCGGTTCCGAAATCGAACTGGCAACCAAGGCGGCGGATGAATTGGCCAAGCATGGCGTGGCAGTGCGCATCGTTTCGATGCCATCGACCGATGTCTTCGATCGCCAGGATGCAGCGTACAAGGCAGCGGTCCTGACCAAAGGCGTACCACGCGTGGCAATCGAAGCCGGCGTGACCAGCTTCTGGTACAAGTATGTCGGCCTCGAAGGCGGCGTGATCGGTATTGATACCTTTGGCGAATCGGCTCCGGCCGGTGTGCTGTTCAAGCACTTCGGCTTCACGGTCGAAAACGTCATCGCTGCCGTCAAGAAGACACTGGCGTGACCGAGATCACTTTCCGCCGCGCGACGGCCAACGATGCCGAGGCGATTGCAGCCTTGCGCGTAGACAGCTGGCGCACGACTTACCGTGGTGTGATGCCGGATACCTATCTGGATAGCATGCGCGCGGAAGAAAGTGCTGCGATGTGGTCGCAGGTATTGCTGGCCGATTTGCCGACGATTTCGATATTCGTGGCGGAAGCCGGTACCGAACTGGTCGGTTTTGCCGCCGGCATGTTCCTGATGCCGGAGAAGCATGAGATGAATGCCGAATTGACGGCGATTTACCTCAAGCCGATTGCACAGCGTGGCGGCGTTGGCCGCCGACTGCTGGCGCTGGTGGCAGAAGCCTTGCAAAAGCAGGGCGCACACAGCTTGCTGGTGTGGGTCATTGCCGGCAATCAGGGCGCGCGTCAGTTTTACGAACAACTCGGTGCCGAGTTGCTGATTGAACAGCCGTTCACATGGGACGGCCTGGATTTGATGGAAGCCGGTTACGGCTGGCGCGACCTGCCTGCATTGCGGCAGGCCTGCGCCGAATAAGAATGTTTTCTGTTGAATGTTTTCTATTACTTGCTGTTGAATTTTTCTGGAGAAAAAGATGACCATCCGCGTTGCAATTAATGGCTACGGCCGTATCGGCCGCAACATCCTTCGCGCACATTACGAAGGCGGCAAAAAGAATGACATTCAAATCGTTGCGATCAATGATCTCGGCGATGTTAAATCGAATGCCCATCTGACCCGTTACGACACCGCGCATGGCAAATTCCCTGGCACCGTTGAAGTCGACGGCGATTACATGGTCGTCAATGGCGACAAGATCCGCGTCTTTGCACAACGCAATCCGGCAGAAATCGGCTGGGGTGAGTTGAACGTAGACGTCGTGCTGGAATGCACCGGCTTCTTCACCACCAAGGAAAAAGCTTCGGCGCACCTGAAGGGCGGCGCCAAGAAAGTCATCATCTCGGCACCAGGCGGCAAGGACGTGGACGCAACCATCGTGTTCGGCGTCAACAACAATGTCCTGAAATCCACTGACACCGTGATTTCGAACGCATCGTGCACCACCAACTGCCTGGCACCACTGGTCAAACCATTGAACGACAAAATCGGCGTGGTTAACGGTTTGATGACAACTGTTCACTCCTACACCAACGACCAGGTACTGACCGACGTGATGCATGAAGACCTGCGTCGTGCACGTTCGGCGACCCAATCGATGATCCCGACCAAAACCGGTGCTGCTGCAGCGGTTGGCCTGGTCTTGCCGGAATTGAACGGCAAGCTGGACGGTTTCGCAATCCGCGTTCCGACCATCAATGTTTCGCTGGTTGATTTGTCCTTCATCGCTGCGCGCGATACGACGGTTGAAGAAGTCAATGCGGTCATGAAGGAAGCGTCGGAAGGTTCGTTGAAAGGCATCCTGACTTACCAAACCGAGCCGCTGGTTTCGGTCGACTTTAACCACAACCCGGCTTCGAGCAACTTCGATGCGACGCTGACCAAGGTGTCGGGTCGTTTGGTGAAGGTGTCGTCGTGGTATGACAATGAGTGGGGTTTCTCGAACCGTATGTTGGATACTACGGTTGCGTTGATGTCGGCTAAGTAATTGTAGGTTTGGTTTTAGTAGAAACGCCTCGAGAAATCGGGGCGTTTTTGTTTTTTGGCTTGTATTGTTTGGTTTGCTGTTGGTGATGCTGTTGGCTCTCCGTGGAGAAGTGCGTTGCCGGGGGCGGCCCGGCAGCCGCTCACTTTTCTTGTCTCGCCAAGAAAAGTAAGCAAAAGAAGGCGACCGCGAAGCCGCAGCCCCTGCGGGGTTCCCGTTTGTGCAAGACAAAAAATGGGAAGCGGACGAAACTCGCTGCGCTAAAGCTCCGCTCAAACAACGTCCACTTCTTTTTCCATTTTTCGCCCCGCACAAACGGCAGCGTCTAAGCGGAACACCAATACAGCCTCTAAGATTCAAGAGCGACTCCCTTTGCGCATCAAGGCTGTGCTTTTGACGTCTCCGCATTAGGCGTTGCCAAGACGAGCGATTGTCAGACGGGTTCAACGGCGCAAACATGTTTGAGGTGAAGCAGGGAATTCGCGGAACACTGTTCCGCGCCTGCGTAACGG